>Ga0114979_10000466_pt1 | contig 26881 bp, 21 predicted proteins | sample S_140625_EF_Meta_FD_87315 | JGI IMG/M metagenome (GOLD analysis project Ga0114979, IMG submission 87315) | Freshwater microbial communities from Lake Simoncouche, Canada to study carbon cycling - S_140625_EF_MetaG | ecosystem: Environmental > Aquatic > Freshwater > Lake | place: Lake...
CCGCCCGCTCACGCCCCTGCGCGGGTGCGCAGGTTGTCCAGCACGTTCATGAAGTTGATGTACGCGTCGTACGGGCTGTCGTACGGGCTGAAGTACTTGTGGACGTCGCCGTCCGACCAGTACTTGGTGCACATGTAGTAGAAGTGGTCGCTGGTGGTCAGCTTGCGCCAGTCCTCGAGGATCCACTGGTCGCCTGCCGCATGGCGCGCGCGCACTGCCGGCTCGATCTCGTACAGCTGCGCGATGGCGTTGTCCTGCAGCGGGTTGCCGAGCCAGGCGCTCAGGTCGCGCTCGCTGTCCGCCCAGCTGATGAACTTCTCCGTGGAGTAGTCGCCCACCGGCCGGTGCGCGGCGGAGGCCTCGCTCACGGTGAGGAAGCCGTTCTGCCCGGGGTTCACGTCGAAGACGGCCTCCGGCAGCTTGTCCAGGAAGTCGAAGATCCCCGTCGAGGCCCACTGGTGCTCGCCGAAGGTCTCGTAGTCCATGAACAGGTTGCAGAGGTAGCCGTCGCCGTTGATCTGGTTCACCCACTTGGCGAAGCGCTGCGCGTCGAGCGGCCACTCCTTCCAGTTGCGGTCGCTGAACCGGAAGGCGATGTCGTCGGAGAGGCGGTAATTCTTGAGGAGGAGCCGCACCGGCTCCTTGCCCGCGGGCGTGGCGCCCTGCGGCGGCGCATACACGTAGTTGGGGCTGCGCACGCCCAGGATGCGGTCGACGCCCTCGCAGACCACCGTCTTGTAGTCACCCAGCCACGCCACGTGGCCGGCGAGCTCGTTGTTGTAGATCAGCTCGGTATTGCGGAAGGCGGTCGGCGTGTACCCGTCGAAGAGGCGCGCCACCTCGGCGCGGTGCAGGCGGACCTGCTCGTCGAACTCGCTTCGCGAGAAGAGGAAGGCCAGCGAGTGGTGGCTGGTCTCGTCGAGCAGCTCGCAGGCGCCGGTGTCCACCAGGCGCCTGAGCGTGTCGAGCACGTCGGGCGCCCATTCCTCGAGCTGCCTCAGCGCGGTGCCGCTCACCGCGAAGCTGACGCGGAAGCGGCCCTGGTGGCGGCGCACCAGATCAAGCAATTTCTCCGTGGCCGGCCGGTAGCACTTGTCGGCCACCTTGCGCAGGATGCCGGCATTGGCCTCGTTGTCGAAGTAGAACGGGTCGGTGTCGAACACCGAGTAGCGGCGCAGCCGGAACGGCTGGTGGAGCTCGAAGTAGAAGACGACGGATGCCATGGTTCAGGTGCCCCGTGATTCGGCGTGAGGGGAGAATGACTCGATGTGCGAGGTGGTCACGGGTACGCGGGAGATGGCTGAAGGTTAGCGGATGCCCGCGCTGCCCTGTTACACTGCGTTCGACGGTGAGCACGCAACACACCAGTCCAATCGATCGAGTCCTGCATTCCAGCGGTCGCCTGTCCCGCCGGGGCAAGCAGTGGACGATGGTCGGCTGGGACGCTGCGTGCGCGGCCGTGGCCCTTTGGGCCGGTTTCGTGCTGCGGCTCGGCGATTTCTCGTTGCCTTCGGCCGTGCGCTGGTGGTACCTGCTTGTGCCCGCGGTCGTGGTGCCGCCGGTCTTCTGGTCCTGCGGCCTCTACCGTGAGATCACGCGCTACATCGGGCCGAGGTACGTGTGGCTGCTGCTGCAGGCATGCACCGCCACCACGATCCTCCTGGAGGTGCTCATCCTGCTGGCGCCCGGGCGCGGCGACGGGATCCCCCGGACCGGGCCGGTCATCGCGGGGATCCTGCTCTTCGGTGCCGCCGGCGGAGCGCGCCTGATGGTCCGTCGCTTCTTCCGGCTGCAGCACCGCATCCAGCATCGCGTGGCGATCTTCGGCGCAAGCGACGTCGGCGCAGGGCTGGCATCGGCCATGGCCCACGACCGGTCCTCGCTCATCGTCGCATTCTTCGACGACTCGCCCGCCCTGGCGGGGAGTTCGCTGCGCGGCGTGCGCGTCCACCCGACCAAGGCGTTCGACGAAGTGCTGGTGCAGTCCGGGTTCGACTCATTGCTGGTGGCGCTCGCTCCCAGGAGCCGCGTGGCCTGCCGCCCCTTGCTTGAACACGCCACGTCCCGCGGCGTGCAGGTCCTCTCCGTCCCGACCATGGCGGAAATCAAGGATGGCCGCGTCAACGTCGACGCGCTGAAGCCGCTCACCATCGTGGATCTCCTCGGGCGGACACCGGTTGATCCCGATCCCTCTCTCCTGGCGGCGAACGTGACCGGGAAGACCGTGCTCGTCACCGGTGCCGGCGGATCCATCGGCAGCGAGCTGTGCCGGCAGGTGCTGGCGCTCGATCCGAAGGCGCTGGTGCTGGTGGACAACGGGGAGTTCAACCTCTTCCAGATCGATTCGGAACTCAGCCGTGCACAGCGCGCCGCCGCACCCGGTTCCATGCGTCCCGCCATCCATCGCTACCTCGCGACGGTGACCGACGCGGTCCGCATCGACCAGATCCTGGCCGCGCACAAGCCAGACACCATCTATCACGCGGCGGCGTACAAGCACGTGCCGCTCGTCGAGGACAACGAGCCGGAGGGCGCCGAGGTGAACGTCCTCGGCACGCTGCGGGTGGCCGAGGCCGCCATGCGGCACGGCGTGCGCAACTTCGTCTTCGTCAGCACCGACAAGGCCGTCCGGCCCACCAGCGTCATGGGCGCGTCCAAGCGGATGGCGGAGATGGTGCTGCAGGCGCTGCAGGCCGAGTTCGGTGCGAAGCACGGGATCCGCTTCACCATGGTCCGCTTCGGCAACGTCCTCGGCTCGAGCGGCAGCGTGGTGCCGATCTTCCAGCAGCAGATCGAGCGCGGCGGGCCGGTGACCGTCACCCATCCCGACGTCACCCGCTACTTCATGAGCATTCCCGAGGCGGTGCAGCTGATCCTGCAGGCCGGCGCCATGGGGCAGGGCGGGGACGTGTTCGTCCTTGACATGGGCGAGCCGGTGAAGATCGCCGACCTGGCGCGGAACATGATCAGGCTGGCCGGGCGCACGGTGCGCGATGCATCGAACCCGGACGGCGACATCGAGGTGGTGTTCACCGGCATGCGGCCGGGCGAGAAGATGTTCGAGGAGCTGGTGATCGGGGCCGAGCTGCGCCCGACCGCGCATTCGGCGGTGATGGTGGCCGTCGAGGGATTCGAAGGCTGGGGATCGCTCGAGGCCCGTGTGCAGCGCTTGGAGGCGGCGGTGAGCCAGCACGACTCGGCGACGGTCAGGAGCCTCGTGGCGGGCGGTCCGGGTTCGCGCTCTCCTGCCACGCGCGCCTGAGCGCGCCCGCTCCCATCGCTGCGGAATTCACGCAGTGAGTGCGCCCCGGTGGGCGTGCGCTTCCAGCACCGCCCGCGCCCGTGCCGCGTAGTTCCGCATCGTGGCCTCGTCGATGGTGTGGTGCACCAGGAATGTCAGCGACGTCTCTCCCATGCGCCGGGCGCAGGGCAGTCGGCCATTGGCAGGGGCCAGGCCCCGATCCTGGAAGGTGCGCTCGAGGTAGATCTCCGCGCACGATCCGTGCATCGACGGGATGCCTTCCCGGTGCAGCGCCGTCAGCATCTCGTTGCGCAATCGCGGGGCGTCGGGGCCGTCGGTGAACGCCACGCATCGGTAGTGGGCATGCCCGTGCGGCGTCGCGGGTACCCGCAGCCCCGGGATCCCGCGCAGCGCCTCCTGCATGATGAGGCTGTTCCGCTGTCGTGCTGCGGACCACGCGGGGAGCTTCCCGAGCTGCCGAAGCCCGATCGCAGCCTGCATCTCTGTCATGCGCAGGTTCGTCCCCTCATGCCGGACGACCCAGCGGAAGCTGCCGGGCACGCCCGGCGCGGGCGCGGATGTCGCTTCGTCGTGGTCCTTGCCGTGCTGCGCGAACGACCAGCAGCGCTTGAACAGCTCCACGTCGGTGGTGGAGAGCATGCCTCCCTCGCCGCCGGTGGTCATGATCTTGTCCTGGCAGAAGCTCCAGCTGGCGAAGGTGCCGAAGGTGCCCAGCGGCTTGCCGGCGATGTGGCCGCCGTGGGACTGCGCGCAATCCTCGATGACGTGGATGCCGTGCGTCCGCGACCATTCCACGAAGCCCGGCATGTCGCACGGCCATCCACCGATGTGGACGGGGATCACGGCGCGCGTGCGGCTGCTGCGCACCGCCTCGGCGGACTCCGGCGTGATGCATCCGCTATCCGGGTCGACGTCCGCGAAGACCGGGGTGGCGCCGGCCAGCACGACGCACATCGCGCTGGCGACGTAGCTGCGCGGTGCGACGATGACCTCGTCGCCCGGGCCGATGCCGAGCGCGCGGATCGCGGCGTCCATGGTGAGCGAGCCGTTGGCCATGGAGAGCGAGCGCAGCCCGCCGTGGGAGCGTGCCCACGCAGCCTCGAAGTCGCGGCATGCGGTGCCGGTCCAGTAGTTCACGCGGCCGGAGCGGAGGACGTCCTCGACGGCTCGGAGTTCGTCGGTCTCGAAGACGGGCCAGGACGGCAGTGCATCCATCGACATCTCGGCGAAGCCTACCGCGTGCTGCCGCCGGAGCCCGCTCGGCCGGGGATCAACGTCCGCGCGATGAGGCGGAAGTCACCTGCCAGTGACCATTGCTGCAGGTACTCGCGGTTCAGCCGCACCTTGGCAGGCCAGATGACTTCGCGGTTGAAGCGCTCGGGGTCCGGCTGCCTGGCCAGCAGCTGGGCCTCGTCGCGGAAGTGAAGCGTCGCGGGGCCGGTGATTCCCGGTCGGATGCGGAGAATCACGCGGTCGTCGCCCTCGAGCCGGTCGGCCCAGCCGGGCACGTCGGGCCGCGGTCCGACCAGGCTCATGTCGCCGACCAGGACGTTGACGAGCTGCGGAAGCTCGTCGATGCGCGACAGGCGGAGCAACCGGCCGATCGGCGTGATGCGCGCGTCGGTGCTCGTCGTCACGGTGGTGGTGATCTCTCGGGAAACGCGCATCGTCCTGATCTTGATCACCCGGAACGTCCGGCCGTCGCGTCCGATGCGATCCTGCATGAACAGGCCGTTGCGCCCCGTATCGATGGTGGCCACCAGCCACGCGGCCATCATCAGCCATCCAAGCGCAAGGATCCCGACGATCGCGAACGACAGGTCGACGGCACGCTTCGCAGCGCGACCGAGCGGCGGGATGGGGTGCGGCGGCGGGCTGTTACGGTGCGTAGCCATGGCGTTCCAGGGTCTTCTGCATGTGCGGCATGGCCCGTGCGAGCGCCGCTTCGTCCAGTTGCTTCCTCCAGCGCCCCACGCTCGACCGGGACACCTTCCCGGCGATCGATCCGAGCAGGGCTTCGTCCGGAACTCGCCCCATTCGCTCCGTGATCCTTCGCAGCTGCGAGCATGGGTCGCTCGCCAGGTCCTCGTACGTGAGCGTGATGACGCGCCTCGGATCGATCGCCGCAAGCTGCGCATCCGCCGCGTCGACGGAGCGCGCCCACTGGGCGGCGCAGGCCGCTTCCAGGCCGTCGCGGCGGAGGATCTCCTGCAGGCCGTCGAAGCGAGGTCCCCAGGCCGCCAGCCGGCGGTCCGCCCGCCGTGCGGCCGAGAGGCGGTTCGCGGCGTAGTTCCATGCGTAATAGGGAAGATCGAGCGGCGGAACCCAGCGCGCCTTTGCCAGGAGATAGCGGAGGTCCAGGCCGGCGGTCCATCGGACGGTCGCGCTGCCGACCACGTCCCGGCCGTCGCGGACGATGTTCACGAACAGCGCCTCGGGCACGATGGCGTCGACGAATCCGACCCGCAGCGAATTGGCGCACGTCTTCTCGACCACCCACTCGGCGCGTTGTGCGGCGGCGATGCGATCGAACGCGCGGCGGACCCGGCGCGAGATGTCCGCAGAGGCGAATTCACGGGGAAACTCGTCCGTGGGGTGCGTCTTGTGCCCGCTGCGCCAGATGTAGTTGATCTCGTCGCATGGCCACGTCCCGACGCCCGGGAGTGCGGTGAGCAGGTCGCGGAGGATGTTCGTGCCGGACCTGCCCGCACCGATGATGATGAGTGGCTTGCAGTTCACGTGGCCGTGACTCCCGCTGTCCGGTAGATGTCGAGGTATCGCCGCGTCACCGACTCGACGTCATGTTCCTGCTCGACGAACGCGCGGGCCGCGGCGCCCATGCGTTCGCGCTCCGCCTTGCACTCGAGCAAGGCGATCGTGCGGTCGGCCAAGCCCGGCACATCGCCGAACGGCACGAGTTCGCCGGTCCGTCCGGACCGGATCGCCTCGCGCACGCCGGGCACGTCGAAGGCAACGCATGGGAGGCCCGTCGCGGCGGCCTCGAGGATCACCCGGGGCACGCCTTCCCGGTACGTCGGCATCAGCATGAGGTCCGCGCTGCCGAGCAGCCCCCGGACGTCATCGAGCCTGCCCACGTACTCCATGGCTCCCTGCGCTCGCAGCCACCCGACGTCGATGGCGTCCGGATGCGAGGGCTCCTCCTCGCCGGCGACGACGAACCTTGCCTCCGGAATCCTCTTGGTGACGATCCCTGCCACCTCGACGAATTCGCGGATCCCCTTCGCGCCGAGCAGCCTTGCCAGCATCACGACGGTCGGTGCCGATCCATCGCGGCCCGACCGATCGACCGACGCAAAGCGGTGCAGGTCCACGCCCGAGCCGACGATGACGCATGCCCGCTCGGGTGGCACGATGCCGCGCTCGACGAACTCGCGGTGGTCGTCATGGTTCTGGAACACCGTCATGTGCGCCCGGCGCAAGGCGAGCGCATACGCGCGCGCGATGCCATGGGACAGGAGGCCGCGCCTGACGAAGGCGTGGCCGAGGCCGGTGATGGTGTTCACGATCGCGGCATCGCCGGCCTTGCCAGGCAGGGAGCGGGCCGCCGCGGTGCAGAACAGCACGGGCTTGGCGTGGAAGTTGTGGATCAGGTCGGGGCAGCTGCGACGGATCGCGGCGCGGAGCGATCGGAGCGAACGGATGTCCGCGATCGGGCTCCGCGCGCCCCGCATGAACGTGATCGGCTCGATCGTGACGCCCGGCCCCGTCAATCGCCGGCTGTATTCGTCGTCCGCGGTTGCCAGCACCACCCGGTGCTGCGCCCGGAGCAGTGCGGCAATCAGTGGCCTGCGGGAACCGTGGATCGCGAAGCCCCGGTTCGCGGCGAGCATGATCGTGGCACTCATGCGGCGGCCCCTTGCTGCTCGAGCCAGCCCTGGAGCATCAGCACTGTCCAGATCCGCTGCGAATGGTCGGCGCGGCCGCCCAGATGGCTCGACCACGCGGCGCGGACCGTGCGCGGACACAGGAATCCCGTCGACTCCAGCCGGTCCTCCGCGAGCAATCGATCGGCCCATGCGCGCATCGGTCCCCGCAGCCATGCTGCGAGGGGAATTCCGAACCCCGATTTCGGTCGATCGAGCAGTTCCCGCGGCACGTAGTCGGACAGGAGCTCGCGCGTGATCCACTTCCCGGTGCCGTTGCGCAGCTTCATCCGGAGCGGCAGCTGCCATGCGAACTCCACGACCCGCGCGTCGAGGAACGGCGCACGGGTCTCCAGGCTCACCGACATCGCTGCCCGATCGAGCTTGACCAGGATGTCGTCGGGCAGGTACCGATGGAGGTCCAGGAGCATCATTGCATGCGCGGGATCCATTCCGGCCAGCGCGGGCATCGTGCCGGCGTGTTCGGTGGACGGAATGGGGTGCTCGCGCATCGGCACCTGCTCCCAGATGGCCCGGACCGCATCGTGCGCATCGCGGATCGAACCGGCCCGCAGCATCGCCGCGAGCTTCCGGGCGCGTTCGCCGGGCCTACGGGCAGCGATGCGCCGCGATGCGGCGCTTGGGAGCGACGCGATCGCCGCATCCCACGCCCGCGATGGCATCCGTTCGATCGCCGAACCGACCACGCTGCGGAATCCCGGCGGCATCCGCTCGATCAGCGGCCACGTCCGGTGGGCCCACACGTGCCGGTTGTAGCCGCCGAAGAGTTCGTCGCCGCCATCGCCGGAGAGCGCCACCGTGACTTCCCGCCTCGCGAACTCGGACACCAGGAGCGTCGGGATCTGCGAACTGTCCGCGAACGGCTCGTCATAGATGGTCGGAATGGCGGATGCGCGCTCGCAGGCCTCGTCGGCATCCAGCACGAGTTCGGAATGTTGGGTGCCGAGGTGTTCCGCAATCCGGCGTGCCGGCCCGGATTCGTCGTAGTCGCGCTCGCGGAACCCGATGGTGTAGGTGCGGACCGCGGACCCGGCGAGCTCCCGCATCACCGCCACGATCAGCGATGAGTCGATGCCGGCCGAGAGGAACGCCCCGACCGGAACGTCCGCGACGAGCTGCTCGCCGACGGTGCGTCGCAGCAGGTCCCGGAGCGCCGTCTTCGCGGAGCCGTCCTCGAGGACGGCAGCGGCCTCCGGCGCGCGTGCCGGGATCGTCCACCAGCGGGAGGGCGCCGGCCACGCCTCGCGGCCGAGGGTCGATTCATCGAACCGCACGATCGCGCCCGGTGGCAGGCGCCGAACCCATCGGTACGCGGATGCCTCTCCGTGGATGCAGCCGCATCGAAGCACCGAAGCCACCGCGGCGGGATCGATTCCGCCGCCGCCGACGAAGGCGGGATGCGCGACGACCGCACGTGCGGTCGATCCGAAGGCCAGCGTGTTCGATCGCAGCCCGTAGAAGAGCGGCTTTTCGCCGAGTCTGTCGCGGACGAGGAAGAGCGCGCGGTCCCTCGAGTCCCAGGCCGCGAACGCGAACATCCCGTGCGCCTTCCGGAGCGTCTCGGTGAGCCCCCATGCACGGATGCACTCCACCAGCGTCTCCGTGTCGGAGTGCCCCCGCCAATCGATCGGTCCTTGGCGGACGAGCTCGCTGCGCAGTTCGAGGTGGTTGTAGATCTCGCCGTTGAACGAGATGGTCCAGCGGCCGGAATGGTCGGACATCGGCTGGATGCCGGCGGCACTGGCGTCCACCACGGCAAGCCGGCGATGGCCGAGCACGGGATCCCGGTCAGTGCTCGCCCATGTTCCGGCGCCATCCGGTCCCCTTGCGACCATCGTCGCCATCATGCGCTCGACAGCCGCGATGCTTGCGGCAGTTCCGAGCGCCGACGACCAGGTTCCGCAGATTCCGCACATGGTTGGCGCCCGATCCGAGTGATCACCTGAAACAGCTACGGCGCTGCAGGGCGTGGGTATCGTACGGCCGATGAAGCTCCCGCACGTCGTCCACATCATCAATGGACTTGGGCGTGGAGGCGCCGAACTGGCACTGCTTCGACTGGTGCATGACACCTCGCCGGCGCTTCGGCACACGATCATCTCGCTCACGGACATCGATCGGCTACGGCCGAACTTCGAGGCCATCCCCGGGGTGCGCGTGCAGGTGATCGGCGCTCGCCGTGGAAGGCCCGACCCGCGGGTCCTGCTGCAATGCAGGCGTGCGGTCCGTGACCTTGCGCCGGACGTGCTGCATGCGTGGCTGCCGGTCGGCTGGCTTGCGGGGCTTGCGTCGTCCGCGTTCACGGGCGGGCGGCCGCTGCCGATGATCTGGTCCGTGCGCAGCACCGTGGAGGGAGTCGACCTGCGCGCGTCCGAGCGGATTGCGCTGCGGGTCTGCCGGGCGATGTCGAACCGCTGCAGCATGCTCGTGGCCAACTCCCACGTCGCGCTCCGGCAGCTCACCGAGCTGGGCTTCCGCCCGCGCGGTCGTTGCGTCATTCACAACGGCGTCGAATCGATCCCGGATACCGCGATCCAGTCCGTCCGGCACGCGGTCCGCCGCGAGTTGGGCGTGGCGGACGGCGTTCCGGTCGTCGCGTTCCTGGGCCGGCTTCATCCCGACAAGGGCATCGACCTGCTGCTGCAGGTGTGGGAACGCCTGCGCGTGCATCGGCCCGACGCGCAGCTCTGGCGCATCGGGCGCAACGCCGCGGCCCAGGATCGCACGAGCTCGATCCGGGCCATGGAATCCGATTCCGCCGTGCACCACATCGGCGAGGTTCCGGATCCGCAGCGTTACCTCGTCGCCGCGGACGCGCTCGTCGTGACGAGCGTGCGCGAGAGCTGCCCCAACGCGGTGCTCGAGGCGATGGCCGTGGGCCTTCCCGTCGTGACGACCGACGTCGGTGACGTGCAGCTGCTGCTGGGCGGTCTCGGGAAGGTCCTTGCCGCGGACCCCGATGGGATGGCGGCTGCGTTGGATGGATACCTGCGCCTGTCCGGCGACGAACGCGCGTCGCTCGGTACGATCCTTCGCGCCCGTATTGCGGAGCATCACGATCCGCGGACCGTGGCGAATCGGTACCTGTCCATCTACATGGATCTCTTGGCTTCACGCTCGGCAGATCCAGTCGCGGGAGCGAAGCATGACGGAGCTTGACACATCCCTCGCCGAGCCTTCCCACTGGGAGGCGCGCGGCGCGAACATCTCCACCGGCGTGCGCATCGAGCGGCATTGCTGGTTCCGGGAGCAGTCACGCCGGATCGCCCCCGTGCTCTCGGCGCAGGGGCATCGTTCCGTGGTCGAACTCGGGGCCTATCCCGGCCACATCCTCGATTGGGCGTGCAGGGTCTCGGGACTCGCCGGCACGGCGGTGGAGTACGTGCCTGCGCAGGCCCGTGCTCTCGATGCGGCCTTTCCCTCCTTCGAGATCCTGCAGGGCGATTTTCTCTCGGACACGGTCATCCCGCCGGGTCGGTCCTGGGACGTCGTCATGAGCTTCGGGCTCGTCGAGCACTGGCTCGACCTGCAGGTGCCGGTCCGGCGCCACCTCGAGCTGGTCTCCCCGGGAGGGCACTGCGTGATCGGCATGCCGCTGCACGACGGGCCCTACGGTCGCGTGCTTGGCTGGCTCGACCCTGCGCTGCTCGCCAAGCATGGCCGGTACTCGGTCGCTGACCTGCGCCGCGCGTTCGATGCCGTCGCGAGCCCCGGCTGGCATCTTGAATTCTGCGGAGCGGTCGAAGGGGCCGGTTTCTGGAACTGCGGGGTCACCGAGCGCGTGGCGAAGCTCCCGGCGTGGATGCAGGGCATCGCGAACAAGTCGCTTGGCGCCTGGCACCGCTCGGTCACGCGTCTCCCGGCGCCGCCGCTGCTGCGTCCGAACGCCTTGCTCATTGCGCGGAAATCGAAGTAGCGGCGGGGCTTTCCGTCCCGTTGCCCGCGTTCGGCATCCGCCGCACGGCGGCGCGCGCGAGGACCGAATACGTGGCGAGTCCGCAGGCGGAGGCAAGGGCAAGGCCGCTTGCGCCGAACCACGCTCCGAAGGCGGAGGCGCCGACGCACACGATGAACGCAGCCACCAACGTGACGCGAGTCAGCGCTGGCTGGCCACCTCCCAGCGTGAGCAGGGCCGGCATGGGGCCGATGGCGCCGCTGAGGAGCCGGGCCGTCAGCAGTATCGCGAGGGGCCACGCCGCCTCGCGATAGGTCGGCGGCAGGTAATGCCACGAAAGCGCCAGTGACGACGATGCCACGATCGCGATGACGATGGTTGCCACGGTCGACTCGAGCCGGATGGATCGGAGGATCCCGCGGAGCGGACCGGTGTCCCGTCGCCGGAGCGCAGTGGCGACGCCGCTTGCATGGTGGTCGAAGATCGCGCCATGGAGCATGCCGGTCGCTCCGGAAACCCGGGTGGCAATGCCCATCGGCGCGATGGATGTGGGCGGCATCACGAGCGATCCCACATAGACGTCGGCCGAGCTGAACACCGCGAAGAGGGTCGCATTCAGGGAGGCACCGTTGACGAACTTCGACACGAGCGCGACGGCACGTGCCGGCAGGCGCTGCGACGGGCTTGCCCGAAGCGGGAGTGCGGCCATGAGCGCGCCGGCCTGCGCCAGCGATGCCCCGGAAGCCGCAAGCGCGATCGCAGGACCCGACATGGCATCCCACCGCCACAGTGCAACGAGCGCGATCATGAGCGTCGGGGCGCGGACGGCGAGGTCGATGGACTGCGAAGCGAGGGCCCTGCCGCTCGCCACGACCAGCCCCTGTGACGACATGGAGAGGCCGAGTGCCAGCGCCATCACGGCCCCTGCGGCAACGCAGGCGGGCGACAGGTTCGGGCTGCAGGCGAGCAACGAGGCGGTCAGCAGGGCAGCCAGGGCAGATCGCCGGATGGCGCTCGAAAGAAGCATGCGGCACGTGGGCCCCGCCCATCGGTTGCCGGGGCTGAGCAGGTGCGCAAGCCGGAGCGCGCCATGGGCCGTTCCGCCCGCGCAGAGCGTCGCGCCGATCCCCGCACCGGCAGTGACCACCACGAACTCGCCGAAGGCCGCCCTGGGAGCCACGAAACCCACGCCGAGCATGACCAGCGCCTGCAGACCGATCGAGGTTGCACGCAGCGCAACCTGGACCGCGACGCGGGACCTGGAGGATGTCGTGGCGACCCGCGTCATCGAGCATGGATGGTATGGCCGTGGTGCGTTAGGATTTCGGCGGTGTGCGGCATTGCAGGAATCTTCGACCCTCGGGCCCGCGCGGCAGATCCCGACGGCATGCTCACGCGCATGGGCGCGAGCATTCGGCACCGCGGTCCGGACGCATCCGGAACCTGGTGGTCGCGCGACCTGCAGACAGGCCTCGTGCATCGCCGCTTGTCGATCATCGACACGTCCCCGGCCGGGGCCCAGCCCATGTCGAGCGCCTGCGAGCGCTGGGTGATCGCGTTCAACGGCGAGATCTACGACTATCGCCGGCTTCGCCATGAGCTCGACCGGCTTCGTCACGTCCCCTGGCGTGGCCACTCGGACACCGAGGTGGCCCTGGAGTGGATTGCGCACGCGGGTTTCGCCGCCGCGATCCGTCGTTTCTCCGGCATGTACGCGATCGCCGCGGTGGATCGCCTCGAGGGAGTGCTCTGGCTGGCATCGGACGGGGCGGGCAAGAAGCCGCTCTATTACGGCAAGGTCGGCGATGTGTTCGCGTTCGGCAGCGAGCTGAAGGCGCTTGCGCAGGTCGGAGCCATGCCGCCGGTTGACCGGGTTTCCGCGGGCCTCATGATGCAGTACGGGTACGTTCCGCACCCGCGCTCCATTTACGAGGGAATCTCGAAGCTCGCCCCCGGCACGCTCGGTCGCATCGACCTTCGCCATGGCGACCTTGAATGCGCGATCGAGACACATTGGCAGCCACCCGCAGGACGGCCTGCCGTTGGATCAGGCCGTGTCCTCGGTCCGGAACGCGCGTCGCAGGAGCTGGAGCGGATCCTGACCGAGGCCGTCGGCCGGCGCCTGGTCGCCGATGTCCCCATCGGAGCCTTGCTGTCCGGTGGCGTCGATAGTTCGGTCGTCGTTGCACTGGCCGTGCGCGCGGGCCACGCGGGCATCCGCACCTTCTCGATCGGCTTCGATGATCCGCGGCTCGACGAGTCATCGCATGCGCTCGCAGTCGCACGCGCGCTCGGTACCCGCCACGTCGCCAGGCGGATCGGGGAGAGCGAAATGCTCGCAATCGTCCCCGATCTCCCCGTGATCTTCGACGAGCCGTTCTCCGACTCAAGCCAGATCCCCACCCTCCTCGTGAGCAGGGTTGCACGCGATGAGGTGACCGTGGCGCTGAGCGGCGACGGCGCCGACGAGCTGTTCGGCGGGTATGAGCGCTACCGCGCGGCATTGCGTGCCTGGCGTGTGCTCGATCGTTTCCCGGGCACCTTCCGGGCTGCGGGCGGAGGGCTGCTGCAGGCGATGGCGCCCGCACTCGATGCCGTCGATCGCGGCTTCGGCCTGTCCGGGCGGCTCCCGGCAGGCGGCGCGAGGCATGCGCTGCGAAACCCACGATCGCTTGCTGCGTTCGTGTCGACGCCGGACTTCCCGTCGCTCTACTCGCGGCTGATGAGCACATGGGCCGACCCGCCGGTGATGGCGATCCCGGGCCTCGCATCGGCCGATCCGCTGATGGCCCGGGCCTCGGCCTTCGGGTCCCTCGGCACCCGCGCCTGGATGATGGACACGGACTTTCGAACCTACCTGTCCGGGGACATCCTCACCAAGGTGGATCGCGCGTCGATGGCGGCTTCGCTGGAGGTTCGCTGCCCGATGCTCGACGAGGAAGTCGTGCGGTTCGCCTACGGCCTTCCCGATGATGCCCGCATCGGTGGCGGCGGCCAGGACCTCAAGCCGTTGCTGAAGGACATTGCGCGCCGACTCGTGCCGCCCGAGGTGATCGATCGGCCAAAGATGGGGTTCGGCGTGCCGCTTGCCGCATGGCTTCGCGGTCCGCTGCGTGAGTGGGCGCGCGATCTGCTCTCCGAGGACACCGTGGCGCGTCAAGGAATCCTCGATGGCGCCCGTGTCCGGGCTTCCTTCGATTCGCTCGAGCGCGGCAGCGACGGGGAGAGCGGCAGGGTCTGGGCCGGGTGCTCACTCTCGGCGTGGCTCGAGCACGGCTGCGCCGGGCGCCGCTGACGACGAGCGATCGATCGCCCGTACCCATGCCCGTGCGCAGTCGGCCGGTGTGAGCGTTGCCCCGCGCTGGATGCGCGCAACCGGCATGGAAAGACGGTCGACGAGCGCCCCGGCGACCACGTCCGGATCCGGTGCGACCACTGCGTCGACATCGGTGGCCGATTCGAGGACATCGCCGCAATCCGTGGAGACGACGGGAAGGCCGCACGCGCGCGCCTCGTGCACGGCGTTCGGAGAACCCTCGAGATTCGACGTCAGCACGAGGACGTCCGCTGCCCAGTAGGCATGGCGGATGTCTGCCATGCGCCCGAGGGCATCGACTCGGGGCGTTCCCGTCCCGGAACCGCCTCCGACCGCGTTCCAGGTTGCCCGGTCGATTCCCGCCAGGAGCACGCGGCAGTTCGGCAGGCGCTGATGGAGCCGTGCGACTGCCGCCACCAGCAGCGGCATGTCCTTCTCGGGCGCGTTTCGTCCGACGTAGAGCACGGTGGGCGCGTCGCTGTCCGCGAGCAGTCCGCTTCGGGCCGATTCGCGTTCCGCTGGGGTGGGCGGTCGGAATTGCCCGGGTTCGCGGCAGTTCGGTACCACCTCCGTCGCCTGCCGGTGGATCAATCCGGCGGCCGCGTAATGCTCGAGGCCCGTGCTGCTGTTGGCGACGACCAGCTGCATCCGCGCGAATGCGCGGCGCATGAGCGAGGCTTGCAGGCGAGGTGGGATTGACGGCATTGCCTCCGGTGCGGAGTTGCGTATCGCGGCCACGCGAATCCCGCGATGGCGTGGCCAGGCGAATGCGCCGATCAGGGTCGGCACACCCAGCCAGAACACGGAGGCATCGGGATCCCAGCCGAGCGTCGTGCTTCGGGCGATGCGTGCGGCTTCGAAGATCCGTGCGAACGCTGCGAGGCGGCCGCGTCGGCGCGCACGCGCGGACACGATCCGGTACGGCGGGGTGGACGCCGGTTCGCGGAGCGTGACGACCATCGGCGAGTGGCCGATCTCCAGCAGGCCCCGGCAGAGCAGGTCCAGCTGGTGCTCGGCGCCGCCGCCTGTCGTGGCACCCGCGAGGAACAGGATTCGCATGCGATGGTTGTCGCGGGTCGGTCGCATCGGTACCCGCAGCGATGCCTGCGGAGCGGGTAGTGTAGAGGGCATGGCTCGTGCTTCCTCTTCCTTGAAACCGGGGCGTGGCCGAAGCCCGGCGATCCGGCCCGGAGGGAGCGCAGCGGATCGCCTCGAAGTGGTGACGGCCCTTGCCCTCGGCGTGATGGCGGTGCGCTGCACGGTGGGATTGGTGGCCGAGCCGTTCTACCTCGCCGAATGCATCTGGATCTACCGGGTCGCGGCCGTGCTGCTGCTTCCCGGCGCCATTGTTTCGCTGCTGCGCCCGAGCAGCTGGCTGCCGTTGGCCATGGCTGCATTCGGCGTTGCCATCCTCGTCGCTCGGTGGTTCGACGGGGACAGCCCCGAGACCTACTTTCCTGTCCTGGTGGGGGTGCTCACGGCAATGTCGGCAACGACGATCCGTCGCGCAGCCGCGCTCCGTGCGCTGTGCTGGGCCGTCGGCGCGCTCGCGATGCTCACGGCGCTCCTGCTCCTGATCGGCGATGTCGCGACCGGTGGATTCCGGGAGCGAATGGGTTACGGATGGAGCGCCGCCTACGCGTTGTCCATGGAGCTTCCGCGCGATGCGCCGCCCATCTTCAACCCCAACGAGGCAGCACTTCCGCTCGCGATTTTCCTTTCCTTCGCGCTTTCGCCCTTCTCCACGAACGCGTCCCCCATTCTTCGGTCAGGTCGCTGGCTTGTCGCGGCCGGTGCTGCCCTTGGACTGCTGCTTGCCGGATCGCGCGGGATGACGTTTGCCGGCGTGCTTGGATTCGCAATGGCGCTCTGGGCTTCCGTCAGGTCTTGGCCCCGATTCTTCGCCGGCGCCACTGTGCTCACCGTTGCCGGTGCATTGACGATCGGCGGGGTGCTGCTGCTGACAGGCATGGGGACGGAGTCGTTCGTGCGCAGCGATCTCTCGGACGGGTTGTGGACGATGGGCGATCGCTACCAGATCTGGGAGTCGAGCCTGAAGCGCCTGGCCGGGAATCCGTTGCTTGGTGCCGGCCGCGAACTTGTCGGCGAAGGCGTTGTATCTCCTCACAATGCCATCATTTCCGCCGGTGAGCTCGCCGGCGGAGTCGGGATCTGCGCCTTTCTCGTGCTGACGGCGTTGTCCCTGCGGCGCGTGTGGCAATCACCCCGCTTCGGTGCACCCGTGGCGCTGTGCGTGTTCGCCGCAGGATTCTCGATTGACACCCTGACCCACCCCCTTGCGTGGGCGATGTTCGGACTTGGATGCTCGCCGGCGGCGTTGGCGATGTGCCGCAGCGGAGCGAGTTCGGCTGATGGCAGACGCAACCGCGGCGGCCGTCGATAGAGCGTTCGCGTCGGTGAGCGGAGGTTGAATTGCGCCCGAACTGAAGAAGGACATTTGTCAGCGAGCTGCGGTGCTTCCGATGCGGTCCAGGGAAAGCGAGACGTAGTTCACTCTTTGGCCGCGGCGCGCATCGGTTCAGTCCAGCCAGTGCCACTTGCTGGCCTTCAGGAAGTATCGGTTGGACGTCGATTCCGTCTCCTCGACCTCGAGTCTCCCTGACCGTCGGTCGCCCAGTCCCTCCACGACTATCCACTGCGCGGCAGATTCCACCTTGGCGGCAAGCACCAGGGCCGTGCCCGGCCTCAGCGTGCCGACGAACGCAGCCAGCCCGTACGCCTTGTTGGAGGTGATCTGCAGATTCGAGACAGCGAGCGTCACTGGAACAGCAGCAGCGCCCCACACTCCGTGATCTCTCCAGGCATCGGTCAGGACAACGCTCGGGTCTCGGTCGAGATCGACCTGGATCGGAAGCCGCTGGTGCGTCGCGGAACTGGCATACGCAAACGCGGCGATGCCGGTCAATCCAAAGGCAGCCAGCAAGGCGACTGCAAAAATCTGCGGCATTCGATGGCTCGCCGCAGGAATGGGCGCGCGATCGCCGACCGTCGTCTGCAGCATCGCAAGGGGTACCGCGAAAAAGCACACGACGAATGGAAGCGCCATCATGGTGCCTCGCATTCCCCCGTCGCCCCAGATGATCGGGAGGCTGGCGATTGACGCGGCGACCGCGAGGCCGAGGCCCATGGCGACTGGGCGGACGCGGAACCGCCTGGTCAGCGCGGCGATCGCAGCGATTCCAAGGAGTCCGCAGCCGAATACGTGTGACACGGCGCTGCTTGCGGACACCCCGGGCCATACCGGTTGAACCCAGAGCCGCCACGGAAGTTCGACCACGGACGTCTTGAAACCATTCCGCAGGTCGCTGGCCAACTTCGTTACGCAGGGCCAGGGGTCCTCCCGGAAGCGCCGCCACGCCTCCTGGTACATGAGTGCAGTGCTGTCGGCGAGCGACATGGCCTTTGATTCGGGACATCGCTTGGCGAAGTCCATGTACGCCTCGCTCCAGTCCATTCCGGTTGCCAGGCCGTACACGGTGGGTGCAGCGTTGGCGTTCTCCACCGCATCTAGCGCGGCGAGAACCTTGAACAATCCCTTCCCGGCCGCCAACATCGCGCCGACAACCGCGAGCGCCACAAGACCGCGGCGCCAGCGCCTTTCCTGCGAGGTCAACCATTCGGAAATGGCGGGCAAGAGAAGGAGTCCGAGGGGTCCGGGTCTTACCAGCCATGCTGCGCCGAGCGCTGCAGTGCCACCCAACCGCAGGGACGTGGAGGCACTTCCCCAACCGCTGATCAGGAGCGCTGCGGCCAGGCAACTGATGGAGAGCCCCGTGCACTCCGTGAGGAAGGAACGTTCGAAGCCGTGGCTGGCCTGCAGCACCCCGATCAGCACGACGATCGCCGCTGCGGGAGAGAGCGCCCGCCACACCGCACACGAGAGCGCCGTTGCGGCTGCGGCGAGCAATCCGACTTGCAGCAGGAGGCTGCCGATGTGCCCGCCCCCGAGCACGAGTTGACCTGCCCGGATACAGGTGTGCAACGGTCTCCGTGCCGCCCAGCCGATGTCGGCGCCGTTCGTCACGGCTTCTGCGCCGAGGAACCAGGCGCCTGCATCGGAGAAGGGCAATCGGCCGGCGATCAACGAATCCCAAATCCCGGATCGATCGAAAGCTGCCTCTTCCTGCCCGAAGCAACTTCGGCCGATCACGAGGTGGTTCGCCACGACACCAATCGCGAGCGCGGCGATCACCGCCGTCACAGGGAACTGTCGGCCGAGGCAGTTCCATCGACCCCCGGACGCGGCGATGAGGAGCGCGAGAGCGATGCATGCGGCGCTGCCCCAGCGAGCTGAGGCACTCGCCGCGCGATGCAGCGCATCCATCGCCTGCTGATCCATTGCTCCGCAAAGGATTGTGAGGATCGGAACGGCCATGCAGAGTCCCGCGCACGCAAGCAACGGGGTTCCAGCCCAGCCAAGCCTCCTGGGTCGCAGGAAGGTTCCCAGGAGCACGAGGCCACTGGCAGCCCACCCAACCATCGCCGCCGTTGCGTAGGGCGCTGCTCGTGCGGGAGTTTCCCGCGCGAGTTTCCATTCGATTTCCAGGGACGAGAGTGCGTCGACGCCCTGTGGCAGCGAGAAGTAGACCCCGCCCGCCGAAACAGAAGTGCCCCAGAACGAGTAAGCGCCGTGTTCAGAGTCGCCGATGGCTTGGTGCGGACGATGCGCGGCAGTGAGGTTCGCGCCGTTCACTCGGAGGCGATGCCCGCATTGCCGGGGTGCATCACCCTTGTCAGGTGGATCGAGGACCCAGCCCTGCTCAACCAATCGCTCTGCCTCATTTGAGGGCTTCGGAAGCTTCACGAAGAATCCGTGTGCCCCGAATCGCGATGCCGCATCGATCGCCATGGGCTGAGTGATGGACATCGCCTCCGTGGAGGGTGTCCGATTCCTCATCGATGCCAGGGTGATCGCGATGCCGAGGCAGACAAATCCAAGCAGGGCGGACAACGCGGTCCAGCGGGACTGCACCGGTTGGGCCGCGACCGGTGCGCTTGAAGTCAAGGATGCTCCGGCGTGGCTGTCCGTGCTCATTCGTTGGGATCCTGCCCGGAATTTCCCGGTCGTTTCGCGATGATTCCGCGCCGCGCCGTCATCGGAACTTCAGCTTGAGCGCGCCGATGCCGAGCATTCGGAAGAGCAGCAGCCCATGCCGGAACCGCTGGATGTTGGTCTCGCCGTACACCCGTTCGCGGTACCGGATCGGGACATCGACGATCTTCGCGTACAGGCGCGCCGCACCGAAGAGGAGATCGAAGTCGCCGAACGGATCGAAGTCGCCGAAGTAGCTCCGGTTCGCCGCGATCCGTTCGTAGGTCGTGCGTCGCAGCACCTTGGTGCCGCACAGCGTGTCCCGCACCGGCTGGCCGATCACGTAGGTGAAGGCGCGCGCGAAGAAGTGGTTCGCCAGCAGGTTCAGGAACTGCATGGCGCGGTCGTCCATGCGGTAGACCAGCCGCGTCCCGTTGGCGAACTCCGCGCCGCCGGACGCCACGACGTCGTAGAAGCGCGGCAGCATCTCCGCGGGCACCGTGAGGTCGGCATCCAGGATCATCAGGATGTCGCCGCGCGCGGCCGCGAAGCCGGCCCGCACGGCGTCGCCCTTGCCGCGCCCCGGCTGCTTCATGAGCCGCACCAGCGGGTCGTTCCGCTCCGCCACGGCCTTCTGCAGCACTTCCCAGGTGTCGTCGGTGGAATTGCCTTCCACGAAGAGCACCTCCGTGAAGGACCCCATCTGCGGGATCTCGGTCATGAGCCGCGGAACGTTGCCGGACTCGTTGCGTGCCGGCACGAGCACCGTCACGCTCGGGCGGACGTCGGACGGCCGCGGGACCTTGCGCGCCACGTAGGCGTGGTGCAGGCAGAACATGCTGATGATCGGGAGCCGCGCGAGGAAGCGGTTGGCGATCGTGCTGACCACCGGCACGGCGACCGGGAGCAGTATCTCCGGCGAATCCGAGATGACCTCGAAGCCGCACCGATGCAGTGCCGACCGCAGGTCCGCCGGGGAGAACCACGTGTTTCCGAATCGGGGCCGTGCCAGCCCGAGCGTCCGCAGCACCTTGAGCAGCGGCCGCCACAGCTGGCTGTACTGGGTCACCACGACACGTGTCCCGTCATCGGCGGTCTGGTGGACGCACTTCAGCATGTCATCCACGTCGTAGCAGTCGATGAGCACGTCCGAGAGGACGATGTAGTCGAACCGCCGATCCGTCGAGAACGATTCGATCGGGCCGTCGACGACGTCGAGGTCCGGGTGCCGCTTGCGTGCCTCGGCTGCGAGCGCCGGGGATGGCTCGATTCCCATCGCATCGCGCGGCTCCAGCGACGCAAGGACGTCGCCGGTGCCGCAGCCGACCTGCAGCACCGATGAGCCCCGCGGGATGATCGTGCCGAGCAGCTGCCACAGCGAGCGCTTGTACCGGAACGAGCTGTCCACCCGGCGATCGCGCGATGCGGCGACGGATGAAAGCCAATTCTCCCGCCGTGCGTGGTAGTCGGTCCGGGTGCTTTCGATGGTGGTCATGTTCGGTGTGCTCTTTCGATGACGATGAGGGCGAAGAGTCCAAGGCGGTCCAGCGGCGACTCGAGCGTTCGCGCGGCGTGGAACAGCGGGGACGGGAGTCCCCAGGCGCGGCCGATGCCGCCGCTCAGCAGGTAGGAGAACGGCATTGCCGTGCGCGTCAGGGTCACGGTGAGATGGGGAAACTCCCTCTCGAACCTGCTTCGATCGCGCTGGAAGACGATCCAGGGCAACGCGCCGTTGGCGGCGGTGAGCGGTCCGCCGTCGGGGATCGACCAATCGCGTTGCATGTCGAACGGCTCATGGTGGAGATGTGCGTAGACCAACTTGGAAAGCGGCGTCGGCCACGGCTCGATGAAGACCAGCCGGCCGCCGTCCACGAGCGTGCGCTGCGCCTCGGAGAGGAATCGCTCGATGTTCGGCACGTGGTGCAGGACGTTGGTCCCGACGATTGCCCGCAGGCTGGCATCCCGGAACGGCAACTCGCGGGCGTCGATCGTCAGTTCCACTCCCGGAACCGGCATCACGTCCGAGGTGCGGAGTCCGGGAATCACCTCTGCGAGGAATCCGCCGCCGCTCCCGAGCTCGAGCACCTCACCAGGGACATCGGGGAGACCGTTGGCGATCAGGGAGTACCAGTGGTCATACAGGGAGCGCAGGTAGCCATTCCGCTGGAGGATCAGTTGACGATCCGCTGTGGTCTGTGGATCGTCGAGATGACCCGGCTCGCTCATTCATCCGAGTCTAGTTTGCGGCCCGCGGTTCCGCCAATGTCCATTCCCTGCCATTGATGCACCGCACGATGCTGCATCAGCGGCACCTTCATCCTGCCTGTCCGCCGATGGCACCACGCAGCCTGGAAAGCGGGAACTCCAGGATCCCGCCTTCGACCGCCCCCACGAGCTTGCACAGGTACAGGGCCGTGGTGAGCACCACGGCCTCGCTGGTGGTGGCGCCGCATGCCGCGAACAGCAGGCCGGAACCGAGCTCCGCGGCTCCGGCGCCCGCGAGCGAGACGGGGATGACCTGCGCGAGCATTCCGCCGGAAGTCCCCAATGCCAGCGCCGCGAAGCCGATCTCGATGCCAAGCCATCGCGCCAGCAGCCACATGGTGGCGATCGACAGCAGTTGCACGGCGATCGATGCGGCACCCACGACCATGATGCCGCGCACGAACCGCCGGCCTCCGGACCGGAGCAGCTCGATGATCCGGGCGATCCATCCCCGACGGACCGCGACGGCGGCTGCGCCGCCCGTGACGACGGCCAGCACCGCCACGGCGATGACCGGATGCACCGGGAGTGCAGTCGCGTCGGTGACGCGCACGCCGTGCAGCGTGACGAACGGGAGGCTTGCGAGAGAGATCGCCAGGCAGGCCACGGCGGGCATCGCTCGGTCGAATCCCACCGCCGTCAGCACCGCCAGGTTGGGCGAGTCCGGGGAGACGGCCTTGATCTTCGCCCACCGGCTCAGTTCTGCACCGGTGGAGAACGGGATGAAGAAGAAGTAGAAGAGGCTCTGCAGCGCGATCCGCATCGACATCGCGACGGGCACACGGATTCCCATGGTCGCAAGGCTCGCGTGCAGCCTGCGGGCGAAGACCAGGAGCGAGAGCTGGAGCGTGCAGAGGGCGCCGATCAGGTAGCCGGTGCTGCCCTTCGGGGCGATCGAATCGGCGTTGCGCACGGCTGCCCACGCGATCCCCGCGAGTCCCGCCGGCACGAGTACCGCCTGTGCGAGCATGATGAGCCGTCGATGCCGTTCAAGGCGTGACTGCCGGCGCGCCCCGAGCTCCGCTCCGTCTGCGTTCATGCCGTCGAGCCTACATCGGGGAGTTCGGCTGTCTGGCAATTTGGCGGTGGTCGGTTTTGTATATTGCGAAGATGACTCTGGCTCCATCGGACCGACACGGCGCAAGTTTCAGTGGTCGGGTCGTCTGCGTCACCGGCGGCGCCGGATTCATCGGCAGCCACCTCTCCGACGCGCTCGTCGATTGCGGAGCCAAGGTGCGGATCGTCGACGACTTCTCCAACGGGCGCGAATCCAACCTCTCCGGCTCCGCGTCGGCTGCCGAAGTCTTCCGGGGCTCCATCTGCGACGACGCCGTCCTCGACCGTGCCTTCGCGGGCGCCGAGGTCGTGTTCCACCAGGCCGCCATGGGCAGCGTTCCGCGAAGCATCGAGATCCCCGCGGTCTATCACGAGGTGAACGTCGGCGGCACGATGCGGGTGCTCGAGGCCGCCCGCCGCCACGGCGTCCGGCGTGTCGTCTACGCGGCGTCGAGCAGCGCGTACGGCAACACGGCCGTGCTCCCGAAGGTCGAATCGATGCGCCCGGATCCGCTCTCTCCGTACGCCTACACCAAGCTGGCCGGCGAGCACCTGATGCGCGCCTGGAGCCAGTGCTACGGCCTCGAGACCGTGAGCCTGCGCTACTTCAACATCTTCGGTCCCCGCCAGCGGCATGACTCGCCCTATGCGGCGGTCATCCCGATGTTCGCGGAGCGCATCCGTTCCGGGGTGCGTCCGGCGATCTTCGGCGACGGCGGCCAGACCCGAGACTTCACCTTCGTCGCGAACGCGGTCCATGCGAACCTCCTCGCCGGGTCCGTCTCGCGCGCGCTTCGCGGGGAGATGGTGAACATCGCCTGCGGAACCCGCTTCAGCCTTCTGCAGCTGCTGCAGTCGATGTCGGAAGTCATCGGGCTTCCCGCGGATCCGGAGTTCCGGCCCGGCAGGAACGGCGACGTGCGTGACAGCGAAGCCGACATTCGCCTCGCGGGGGAGTTGCTCGGTTACCAAGTCGTCGTGCCGTTCATGGACGGCCTTCGTGCCACGCTCGAGAGCTCTGCGCATCGCACCGTGGGCGCGCGCTGATCAGCGCTGCGCCAGCGTGCTGGCGATGCCCATCCACTCCTTTGCGACGGCATCGACCTGCGACAGCGCAAGCCCTCGCGGAACCAGCAGCGCCCATGACCATCCTTCCGCCACTCCGCGCGTCGAGAAGTCCGCGGGCAGTGGTGTCACGGTGAATCCCAGCCCCCGGTAGTGCTCCGCCGCCCGCGGCAGGTGCATCGCACTCGTGCAGACGATCACCGTCCTGGCGCCGCGTTCCCGCAGGAGCGTCGCCACCAGCTGCGATTCGTCCGACGTGTACAGCGCCCGTCCGGCCGCGAGCGCTGCCGCCTCGGGTACGCCGCGCTCGACGGCGCGGCTTCGGTTCCATTCACCTTCCGTCGGGGTCCCGGGGATTCCCGTGCTGCCGCCGCCGAAGGCCATGATCGGCGCGCGCCCGGCGTGGAATGCCGCCAACGCAGTCTCGAACCGATCTCCGGCGTGGTGCGCATAGAGATGCACCACGCCCTCCGCCCCCTCCGTCGCATACATCGCCCCCCCCAGCACCACGATCGCATCCGCCACCGGCAGCGTCTTCACGTCGACCGGCGGATAGTCCCTCTCGAGCGTCCATGCCGCCCATCGCGCGACCAACGGCGTGCTCGCCAGGTACAGCATCATCACGCTCGCCGCCGTCAGCCCGCACGCGAATCGCGCCTGGCCCGGCCGCTTCCCCCGCTGCCACGCGCGCAGCATCAGGAACACCCCGAGTGCGACTGCCGCCATCAGTACGCACGACGGCATGAAGAGCATCGACCACCAGCGGGTGGCCACCAGGTTCACCGGCCGCCGCTCCCCACGCCCATCTCCCGCGTCTCCCACCGCTCCGCGCCCACCAGCTGCTTGGCCAGCTCGCGCGCCGCGGGATCCGGCGCCACCATCGCGAGGATGACCACGTATCCCTGGTCATTCAGCATCCGCGCAATCTCCGCCGCGCGGCGCAGGTTCTCGCTGCGGTCCTCGTCGCTGAAGCCGAGGTCCTTGCTCAGGCCGCGGCGCATCGCCTGGCCGTCAAGGAGCACCACCGCCGCGCCTTCGTCGAAGAGCTTGCGCTCCAGCTCATGCGCGGCGCGCGTCTTTCCGCTGTGGGGCGGGCCGAAGAACAGCACCGTCCGCGGCTTCTGCCGCCAGCGGCGCTCACGTTCCTCGGCGCTCACGAAGCTGGGCTTGTCCTCGGCGCGCTCGAGCGTGGCGAGCGCCTCCGTCTCCCAGTGCGCGCGCTTGCTGCCGGCCTCGGTGGCCAGGCGCACCATGCCGGCTCCGGCGGTGGCGTTCGTCATGCGGTCCACCAGGATCAGCGCGCCGGTGCCGTGGCACTCGCGGTAGCCGTCCACCACCACGCGCTCCTCGCACTCGAGCTCCACGCGCCCGATCTCGTTGAGGCGGAGCGTCTCCGCGGGGCTCGTGCCCAGCGTGTCCACGTCCACCTGCCAGCGCACGCGGCGCACGGTGCAGGGCGTCTGCTTGGCGCCGGTGCGCAGCATGAGCTGCTGGCCGGGCACGAGCGGCTGCTCCTGCATCCACACCAGGTCGCATTCCACGCGCTGCGTGACGGCCGGATCGCGGCCGATGCAGACGATCACGTCGCCGCGGCTGCAGTCCACCTCGTCCTCGAACGTCAGCACCACGCTCTGCGGCGCGTAGGCGATCGCGGCATCGCCGCCGTCCTCGGCGGCGCGCGCGATCCGGCGGACGCGCGTCTCCTTGCCAGAAGGCAGCACCTTCACGCGGTCGCCGGGCTTCACGCTGCCGCTGGCGATCTGCCCTGCGAAGCCGCGGAAATCAAGGTCGGGCCGCAGCACGTACTGCACCGGCAGGCGGAAGCTCGCGTCCGGGCTCGGCCGGTCCACCGGCACGCTCTCCAGGAGCTCGAGCACCGGGCTGCCGCTGAACCACGGCGTCTGCTCGCTGCGCTTCACCACGTTGTCGCCGTTGAGCGCGCTGATGGGCACCGCCACGGGATCGGGAATGCCGATCCGCGCGCAGAAATCCACGAATTCGCGCTCGATGGCGCGGAAGCGCTCCTCGCTCCAGCCCACGATGTCCATCTTGTTCACCGCCGCCACCACGTGGCGGATGCCGAGCAGGCTGGCGATGAACGCGTGCCGCCGCGTCTGCGTGGTGACGCCCTTGCGTGCGTCGATCAGGCTGATGGCCAGCTGGCAGTGGCTGGCGCCGGTGGCCATGTTGCGCGTGTACTGCTCGTGGCCCGGGCAGTCGGCAATGATGAAGCTGCGGCGCGCGGTGGCGAAGTAGCGCCACGCCACGTCGATGGTGATCCCCTGCTCGCGCTCGGCCTTCAGGCCGTCCACCGCCAGCGCCAGGTCCAGGCCGCCGCCCGTGGTGCCGTGCACCTTGCTGTCCTTCTCGAGTGCGGCCAGGTGGTCCTCGTAGATGCGGCCGGTGTCGTGCAGGAGTCGCCCGATGAGCGTGCTCTTGCCGTCGTCCACGCTGCCGCAGGTGAGGAACCGGAGGAGCTCGTTCCGCTCGTAGCGTGCGAGGTAGTCCTCGACGCGCTCGCCTTCCTGCATCACGGGTGTCGACATCAGAAGTACCCCTCGCGCTTCTTCTCTTCCATGCTGCCGGACTGGTCGTGGTCGATCAATCGGCCCTGGCGCTCGCTGGTCTTGGCCATGAGCATCTCCTCGATCACCTGCTCGAGCGTCTCGGCCTTGCTCTCGATGGCGCCGCTCAGCGGGTAGCAGCCGAGCGTGCGGAAGCGCACCTTCAGCATTTTCGGCTTCTCGCCGGGGCGCAGCGGCAGGCGGTCGTCGTCCACCATGATGAGGGCGCCGTCGCGCTCCACCACGGGGCGGGGCTTGGCCAGGTAGAGCGGCACCACCGGCAGATTGTGCTTCCAGATGTAGAGCCACACGTCGAGCTCGGTCCAGTTGCTCAGCGGGAAGACGCGGATCGATTCACCCTGGTTGACGCGGGTGTTGAAGAGGTTCCAGAGCTCGGGGCGCTGGTTCTTGGGGTCCCAGCGGTGGTGCCGGTCGCGGAAGCTGAAGACGCGCTCCTTGGCGCGGCTCTTCTCCTCGTCGCGGCGCGCGCCGCCGATGGC
>Ga0114979_10000467_pt1 | contig 26818 bp, 23 predicted proteins | sample S_140625_EF_Meta_FD_87315 | JGI IMG/M metagenome (GOLD analysis project Ga0114979, IMG submission 87315) | Freshwater microbial communities from Lake Simoncouche, Canada to study carbon cycling - S_140625_EF_MetaG | ecosystem: Environmental > Aquatic > Freshwater > Lake | place: Lake...
GTTATTCTAAAAATGGCTGATGCAAATAGTTTGATTTTGGGAGACGAATTGTGCTCTGGAACTGAAACAGAATCTGCGCTTAGTATTTTTTGTGCTGGTTTAATGCAATTGACAGAGAAACAATCATCTTTTATTTTTGCCACGCATTTTCATGAGATCCTTAACTTTGAAGAGATAACAAAATTAACTAGTGTTGTAACTAAACATATGGCGGTTTATTATGATAGAGAACTTGATTGTTTGGTTTATGATCGGAAACTTAAAGACGGTCCTGGACCTAGAATATATGGTCTAGAAGTTTGTAAATCGCTTTATTTGGAAGACGAATTTTTGGAGTTGGCATATGGTCTACGCAATAAATATTTTCCTGAAACGAAGGGGATTTTATCTAGTCCAACTACAGTGTACAGTGCAAGAAAATTAAAAAGTGTGTTGTGCGAGAACTGTGGTATTAATAAAGCAGAAGAAGTCCATCATTTACAGCAACAAAAAGATGCAAACGATAATGGTTTTATTGGAACGTTTCATAAGAATCATCCGGCGAATCTACAAAATATTTGCCAGGAATGTCATGATAAAATACACGCAAACAAAGACGCAAAAAAAGTTGTGCGTAAGAAGACAACTAAAGGGTTTAAAACACTTTAACGCTTATTGCCTTGGTCCGGCAAAGATATCATTGCCTTGGTCCGGCAAAGATATCATTGCCTTGGACAATTGCCATAACATTTGCTTTGATAATAATAAAAGTCTCTATTCGGTATTAATGTATTGCTATAATGTGATTTCATTTTGGGACCATTTTGGCTGCCACTTACGCATTTTGCGCCACCTAAAAGAACACAGCAACTAGTAGATGCACAAACATTAGGGTCCATATGTTGGCAAGCTTGCTCTAATTGGTCTGGATTATTTTTGTAGTAATTACACACACCGCCTTGAATTGATGACGTTTCAACCATTGGTTTTCCAATAAACATGTTCGCGGTTCTGCTTAAATATACGCTATCTTCATAATTCGGAACGTACGTTAATGAACCATAAACATAATCCTTGGGTTTGTAATAAGTTGGGGTAACTCCTAAACCAGTTGGAAGCATGGCTTTGGTGCTTCCGTCTTTTTCTCTTATGTATGAAGTCCCCGCAGGATTGCCATACTTGTCTTTTTCACCTGAATAATCATCGTGAAATTGAACATTTACATTATTGCTTATGTCATTATAGCCTTTTTTAAAGCCATCGTATTTATATTGGTTAGTGGAAACCTGATATTCGTTTACAGCAGTTACTGCGGCAACGCTGGGGTCAGGTGCAGGTGCTGCAGTTGCCTCTGTTGGAGTTTCCGCTGCGTATCCAGAAGGGGATCCTTGCACCATAGTCGCTTGTTGAGCGTCAGCTGCTACAATGTTTTGTTCGTTTTGTACTATGCCAGACATTCCAAGACCTTCTTTAAAATAGTAATTGTATAGTTCTTTAGCTAAATAGAATATTACAACAAACAATACTATTATGCTAAAAATATAAATCGGTTTAGACATTCTTTATAATATTGTAACATTTTGTTATAGATGAAAAATTGAAAATATATAAAAGAATATACGTATATTAATTATAGAGAACAATGATTATTCCAGTAAAGTGTTTCACATGCGGTATGGTGCTTGCAGACAAATATAGGTATTTTCAAAACGAAGTTAGAAAAATTAAACTATCGCAGGGAATGGATTTAGAAAAGGTCACGTATTTAACTAAAAACAAGGTAGATAAAACACCAGAGGGTACAGTTTTGGACGATTTAGCATTAAATAATGTTTGTTGCAGAAGACATATGTTGACGCATGTTGACATTGAATAGTCCCATCTCTCAATTTAAATAGGTTGATTTTTTTTATAGTTTTAATATATAAATGAGCAGGGCCAAGAATAATAGAAAAACAAAAGGAAAGATTGCTAATAAAAAAAGAAACACTCGTAAAAATAGAAAGGGGTCTCGTAAAATAAAAGGTGGTTGTGGTTGCAACTCTGGACTTATTAAAGGTGGCAATATAAATCCACCAAGTTTTGATGGGAATTTGCCCATTCGTTACTATTATGGTCAAAACGATTACCAGAATGACCCAACTGCACCAAATGCTATTGAAAGTGCCAGAAATTTACCAGGAATAATTAAAGGTGGCAAGAGACGTAACAATAAAAAGATAAAGGGTGGTGATATGTTGTTGGGTTCAGCATACTCAAATAATCCATTAGTATCATTTGGGACTATGGATGGCGCTAGAAACTCAGTTGATGTTTTGTATGGAAGCACAACCGTAAATCCTTCTGTTTATAACCAACCTACATTAAATGGTCATACTTCAAACAATCCACCTTTAGCATAATTTTCTTAATGATTATATATAATGGCGATTGCAATTGCTGGTTTGAAAGATTTATGTACTCCCGCTTCTTTATATTTGGTTTTATCTGTAATAGCGTTAGCGGTTATGTTTTTCCAAAATATAGGTAGCGAAAACATTTATTGTTTAGGCGTTTACCAATGCGATGTTTCCAGTGTGTCGCTAATTTTTATTATTAAGATACTCTACATTTTATTCTGGACTTGGGTTTTGAACCTAATTTGCAGAGCTGGATATTCTAGTGTATCATGGTTTTTGGTATTGTTTCCCTTTGTTTTATTTTTTATTTTAATTGCGGCTTTCCTTTTGTCTAAGCAATAATTTTAATGGTAATATTATTTATATGAAATAATATTATTATGAACCGACAACTAGATGTTAAATTATTAAATAGGCTTCCTATGGATGTTATAATGAATCATATTTTACCATATACTTATTTGCCCCAACATCCAAAACTTATGATGGATGTGCGTAGTTTTTACTCCGATTTTTCCATACTTGAAAATGCTTACACATATGATTTTAACTACGACGTGTTAATATACGATTTAATATGCTTTTGCAATCGTTCGCGCATACCTAGTTATAATATGCATAAATGCTTTGGTAAAATTCTAAACCGAATGTTCAGAATGAAAAAATGGTCGTATAGTAGATGTAATAATTTTGTATTTATTGTTTTTCATAGAGATGTTATATTAAACCCTGAAAGGAAAATAAGATTCTTATGGGGAATTCTAAATCCAAGAGAAAGAACTTTGTTTATTAATAATTATGTCATTGAAGATGATTATGTCTAATTAGAATAAAACAAAATTACGCAAAAATGTTTTATAAAATGGGGGTAAATAACTATTTTCCGCAATTGGAGTTCTTATCCATTCTTCGTGTTTTCTATCAAATAAATCCATGTTGTTATTAATTCGCACATTTATTTTTTCAGTATCTGTAAAATTTACATTGTTAAATTCTTGATGCGAGAAAGTCTCTATTTTGTTTTTTATAAAACTAGCGTCTCCAAAATAGCATAAATGCCAACCACCGTTATTTATGCTTGGACAATCACAATTGCGAATTTTATCACAAGAAAATCCTAGTTCGTTAAACGCCTTTATCGTCACTATTCTGCAGGGCTCCCATATATTTTTATGTTTAACGTTTAAATTATAATAGTAAAACCCCATTTCTAGTTTATTTACGTAAATGCGCATGTCTCCGTTTTTAATTTTCATTAATGTTTCTGGGTCTGGAATTTCATCCAAATCAGCTATTGTAAAAACATCATCATCTGATAATTCCAATTTTTTTAATCCGCGAGATATACAATCTCTTTGAAAACGTTCATTTAACCATTGATTTTTTTCGTCCAAGTTAATGTTAGGATATTTAAACGGGAAATCTTCAACTATAATGTGGAGTATTTTATTATTAAACTTTTCAAATAAGTGTTTATTTTCGTCAAAGTATAATTTCTTTGGTTTTCCCACAAACGTATGTGTTGATTCAATTAACACAAAATAATCTACTACTTCATTTAATATGGATAATCTATAGTTTAAAAGTTCAAGTTCGTTATAAAAAATAAAACAATCCACTACCTTTTTACTGTTAAACTTGCTCATTATATAGATTTTATTATTTTATTTCTATGTTTCTTTATAACATATAATATAATATTTACAATAAAAAAATTGTAATCACAATAATAAACCACAACTGCTTTTATCGTAACAATTTAGTCATTTATATATTATTTAGATATTGTATAAATAGTTTATTCTATTTAAAATGTCTCAATTTAAAAGACCATACAATACTTTGTTTAAACAATTAACTTATGATAATTACTATTTGAAATCTCAAAACAATGAATTACGTAGTGTTATTAACGTATTAGAAGCAAATATTTCACAATTAAACAGATTTATAATGACTCAATATGATTTATCATTTAATGTGATGGAAAATCTTAGAATCGTAACTTTTGATGGCTCTGGTTCTGTAATATCATGCATTCATTCTGATGGTTCTGGTAATTTTATTCCTTGTACTGAAATGTCTGGGGGGTATTTGCCATGTGTTTTGCCACCTATGTATGAAAATGCAATGCCAGAAAATCAAGAAGTTATGGGAGATAAAATTTCAAAAACACATATTTCGGATGCTAGTAGAGATTTCCCTTACGATTATCCTTATTACGGTTATAGATATCCTTATTTTAGAAACCCTTATTATGGATATCCTTATTACCCGTATTTATATGATAACGATTATTTATATAGAGGTATGGACGCATCATGTGTTAATATGCAATCTACGAAACCAATGCAACACCAACCCCCCCAAGCTCACCCTGCTTTAATACATGGTCCAAATGGAACGCATATCCATATCCATACAAAGTAAAAAATTGATTATTAATGTTATAAAATATATAAAACAATATCGCTATATTTTATACCATGAATCCCCAAATCTCTAATTTATCTGAAATCGGAGATGCCTATAAGTTTACAATCAATAACATTAATGTAAGTTTAGCAAACGCTATCCGCAGAACGATTCTCTCTGATATTCCTACTCTAGCGTTTTATACTGAAACCTACAATGATAATCAATGCAATATCCAGGTTAATACGACCCGTTTGCATAATGAGATTTTGAAGCAGCGACTTAGTTGCATTCCAATCCACGAAAAAGATTTGAATATTTTGCCTGGCGCTTATATTTTGGATTTGGATATCCACAATAACACAGATGAGATGATTATTGTTACTACTGAGCATTTCAGAATCCGCAACAAGACCAATGGCAATTTCCTATCCAAGGATGAGACCAGACGCATATTCCCGCCATGCCAAAAGACACAACAATATATTGATTTTGCTCGTGTTCGGCCAAAGATTGGTGATAATATTCCAGGCGAGCATATTAAATTGACAGCCGAGTTTTCAGTTCATAACGCTAAAGAAAATAGTATGTTTAATGTTGTGTCTAAATGTTCTTATGGAAATACCCCTGATATGAAGAAGATTGATGAAGTCTGGGAGGAACATGAGAAGAAGCTTAGGTCAGAGCAATTATCTGTTGATGAGATTGACTTTGAGAAGAAAAACTTTTATTTGTTGGATGCTCAGCGTTATTATGTTCCGGATAGCTTTGATTTTGTAGTTCAAACTGTTGGTGTCTTTGAGAACCGTGAGATTATTCAAAAAGCATGTAAGGTATTGCACGATAGATTAATCAATATGATTCAATTGATTGATTCTGATGGCGTTCCTATTAACAACAGTGAGACAACTATGGATTACTGTTTTGATATTATTCTAGAGAATGAGGATTATACTCTCGGAACTGTGTTGCAATATGTTCTTTATGAGAAATATTACATCAAGGAGAAAATCTTTACCTATTGTGGTTTCAAGAAGTTTCACCCTCATAATGATGACAGCACACTTCGCATTGCATATGCACAAAATGCGGATAAGAGAATGGCTGCACAGCATTTACGCTTTGCGTGTGTAGATGCAGGCAATGTGTTTAAGAGAGTATTTGATATGTTTGAGAAATAATATTCGTTTAGTATATACGCGTTCAAAAAATTGAATGAATATATCTTTTTTATTACTCTTACTAAGTTACTCGGGTCAAATGCATTGTTTGAAAACTATTAAAAATAACTGTTGTCTTTTTAGAAGAAGAACTGCGTCTTCTGAAACGAAACCCTACAAAGAAATAGCCGTTAGACAATTAGATGAATATTTAAATGATGTTGAATACAAAGATACAACTGCGTTTATTCCACCAATTGTAGCTGGTAAGGTAATAAAAGTTTATGATGGAGATACTATCACTATTGCTTCCAAAATTCCAGGAACAGCATTGCCTATTTATAGGTTTCGTGTTAGACTTGCTGGAATAGATTCCGCAGAAATAAAGGGGTCAACTGAGGCAGAAAAAAAGAAGGCAATTGAAGCTAGAGATGCTCTCCATAATTTGATATTTGGCAAAATGGTTGTTCTACAAAATGTGGGTACTGAAAAATACGGCAGAATCCTAGCTGATATTTATATTGAGAACTTGCACATTAATCAATGGATGTTGGATAATAAATATGCAGTTCCGTATGATGGTGGAAAAAAAATGCGTCCGTCAGAATGGGATAATGAAATTTAATTGTTCTTTATATTCGTTTTATAATAATATCTGAAAAATTGAATTAGATATTATTTTTTATAAAGTATATAAACACGATAGACATGGAGAAGAGATTGAATACTAAGATTGAAAAGTACGTTACTGAATTCAAGGATAGTATTCGTACTAAGGTAACTGAACTCGGTTTTCAAGAGAAGCCACTTGTAAATGAGCTTTTAGAGTATATTTATGATTATGAGCGTCTTAGTTTGGCTAAGGATGACTTAGTAAAGCGAAAGCGAATCAAGAACGCTATTCCAGTTAATAATAGGTGTAACGCAAAGCGAGCGAATGGAGAACAATGTACTAGACGTCGTAAGGCAAAATGTGAGTTCTGTGGAACTCATATGAAAGGAACTCCGCATGGATTCTTTCAAACAGATGAAACATCTGAAAATACAGTTCAAAAGATGGAAGTGGTCGCCGAAGATATTTGCGGAATTGTTTATTACATTGACAAGTTTAACAACGTATACAAAACAGAGGATATTTTGGAAGGGAAGCAAAACCCAAGGATTATTGCAAAATGCATAAGGAACGGTGGTAACACTACTATTCCTGAGCTTGGACTAGTCTGAACCTTTCGTTACTTTAAGAACTATGGACTCTTTTACTGTTTCTTCACGATTGTCTAAAATAAAATTATTAATTTCACTAGCCTTTAGCACATCGCCTTTATAATATTTTGATAGGATGTCCAACAATACTTTTTTCGTTATTGGTTTCTTAACGTTCTTTTTAGTATAGCATATCTGTCCATTATTAATATCAAAACAATCTATCTCATTCTTTTTCATAGTTTCCATTAATATAGTTGATGTTTTTCCTTTTTCTGCTTTTCTTAGTTTTATTTCTTTTTGTAGCCTACGAATGTCGTTATCTAGTTTAACCCAATCTTTTATAGTTTTAACAAGCTGTTCTTTTGTTTCCATTATCATATATAAAGAATATATTTTTATATCTGATTATTTAGTAATTTTTAACTGGATAATATATATCAATTATATAGATTATGAATATGCAATTTGTTAATAGTAGATACACCATGAGAGCACAAGTTTTGAATACACAACCTATTGTTTCTATGGTGCCTTTTGCGAGAAAGAATTATAACAATAGACCTAATATTCAACCTCAACAAGTGCAGGTACAAACAGTTCCTCAAAACAATCCTAATAAAATAAGATGGGGTCCTCCTACATGGTTTCTTTTCCATACATTAGCACATAAGATTAGAGACGAGCAATTTTCTAAAATTAAAAATGAGCTTTTAACAAACATTATAACAATATGTAGAAATCTACCGTGCCCAAAATGCGCTGAACATGCAACCGACTATATGAGCAAAATTAACATTGGGGCAATTCATACTAAAGATGACCTTAAAAATATGCTTTTTAAATTTCACAACGATGTTAATGTGAGAACCGGAGCGCCTTTGTTTGAATATAATGATTTGCAAAACAAATATAATAGTGCAGTGACCATTAATATTGTGCAGAATTTTTTCGTATATTTTAAAGACAAATCGTTTAATGTTACAGCAATTGCCAATTCAATGCATAGGGAAAGAATAACTAATTCGTTAAAAGAATGGTTTCAAAAGAACATTCAATGCTTTGAACCATAAATATTGTTGTTGCGAACAATAATATTTATTATGCGGATGGCGTTCCCATATTGGTAGACAATAGCTTTCCATTTTTATAAACGGCGCACTTAAACGTTGATGCTGACGGTTTGCTACAAACTTCCTTATTGTTTACGCCTGCAAAATATTGCAGGCTTGTGTTATGTGTCTCATCAATTATATACGCCCATAACCAACCAAAAAATCCAGCAAAAACAAGTGACGCCAATAATTGCCATACGGTGTAGCAAGAATTCTTGATATTCCATAAAGCATCAAACACTATAACTAATGGGAAAAACACTAGGGTTGGAATGTTTTGGTTTACAAAATCGTATGTAATTATTGTAAATAATAGATATGCAAAAGTGTATCCAAACACAGCTTGACCTAGTGGTAGTTTTGAAATGTCAGTTTGTCCAAGCGATATCATGTTGCATATTTCTGGTCTTGATTCTGGGTCAATTGTTGGTAAAAATGTCATTACATTTCCTATAGCTACATTAACAAAGCATGCACATAACAATCCTACCAAATATACTAAGCCTTTGAAATCTTGATTAAATATGGACGATAGAGCAAAAAAAGATACAAGTACAAATGGTGCTAAACGTAAAAATAAATAGGTAAACGATATGATGTTCAAATCCATTTTTCTAAACTATACTAATATATTATATTCGTAGAAAGTAATTATGCGTCTGTGAATACATACTCAAAAACTTCTTTTATTGTAGAGACCTCTATAAATTGAATATCTGCGTGTTTCTCTTTTTCGTATTTCTTTTTCCATTCATTGTATTCTTTATTGTTTGCCTTTGGATAGAGAAACGTTGTAATACCTGATTTAATTCCCCCCAATATTTTTACATCTAAACCACCTATTGCTGTTATTTCTCCATTTAAGCTTATTTCTCCTGTCATAGCAATTTCGTTTTTTATTAATTTTTTATTTAATAAACTATATATGGCAACTGTAATTGCTGCACCTGCTGATGGTCCATCCTTTGATATACTTCCCTCTGGGCAATGTATATGTAACCCCTGGCATTTTGTCTCTTCAAACTGTTTTAACCATTCTTTTTTAATAGAGTCGCTTGTTAAATTCCACGCTAACGTCTTGGCTACATTCATGCTTTCTTTCATGACATCACCTTGAAGACCTGTTAAACGCAAGTCTAAGAACGTGGATGATGGAAAAAACAATGTTTGAATAGGAATTATCCCGCCTCTACCAAGAGCATTTGCCCATAGACCATTTATTATTCCTACTTCGGGAGTATTATGGATTCGTTTCTCATTTATTTTATTGTATTTAATCAAATACTTATTTTCCAAGTTTTCTTTTGTTATAACGATTGGTAACTCAAAGCTTTCACTGCATGAAGATTTCAATATATTCAAATTTATTTCACCAAATAAGTCAAATAATAATTCTTTTAATTTTCTTACGCCTGGTTCTACAGTGTATGAATCTATTATGTATTCTATCATTTCATCTGATATTTCTACAATGTTCTCAAACCCCATCTTTTTATTAATTTCTGGTAAAATATACTTGCGAACAATTACCATCTTTTCATCTAATGATAGATTCTCAAATTTTATTCGGTGTATTCTATCTAATAAAATACGGTCTATTTTTTCTGGGTCATTATATGAAAATATAAATAGCGCTTTGGATAAATCAATATCTATTCCTGAGAAATATTTATCTTGAAAACAATCATTTTGTGTAGAATCTATTAAATGTGTAAATATACCAATGATTTCTTTACCATTTTCTGTATTGCTTACTTTGTCTAATTCATCTACATAAATAATAGGGTTCATGCACTTGGCTTCCATCAATATATCTACTATTTTACCCCATGTTGAATGCACATAAGTGTATCCATAACCTTCTAATGAAGAACCGTTGCTAGACCCACCTAATGCTATAAAAGAAAATGGCCTGGATTCTCCTTTATCATCTTTTAAACAGTTAGCCAATCCTTTCTTGGCTAATGATGTTTTTCCTATTCCTGGAGAGCCTTCAAACCCAAAACAGTACCCCGTTTGTTCGCCATTCATCCATTGAGCAATAATTTTTAATATTTGGTTTTTTGCGTGACTATGACCATATATTGATTCGTCTAGCAAATCAACGACGTTTTTCATAGCAGATTCTATGTTTGAAACGTTTGTATTTATTGCTGTAAACTCGTTTTTGGTTTTAGTTAAAGACAATGGTGAAGAATAGTTTAATTGGTCAAATATTTCAATAACCATTGAATCATTGGACCTATTATTTTTTATGTATTCTAATATGCGATTTGTATTGTCTTGCTTACCAACATTAGTTAATGCGTGTTTTTTCTCACCTTTTGATTTTTTAATAGAATTTATATATTGAATAACCTTGGTTAATTGTTTATTAGAATTTTTATCAACGATTTCCTCCATATCGCCTAGAACTTTTTCATTAATATACGCGTTAATTTTATTGATAATGCTAACTATTTCTATATTTGAATACTTTTCCTTTTTGATTATTTTAAACTCTGGAAATAGTTGTTCTATTAATGTTAATGCGCGAATAAACCATTTATTCATTTCTTTCATTTTTTTTAATATGGGTTCTTCGCGATAAATACCAAATGGGATTTTTATTAATCCTTCCAAATATTGTTTGGCTTTTGTACTTAGTTCATCTGGTTTGCCCTTTATTTCTTTTAACTTCGCCATCGCCTTTTCTTTTACTGTTTCGTTAGCTTTTAATAAATAAATTTGCTGCTCCAAGGATACTCTATTGATGTCGTATTTTTGCATCATATCGTTTGTGTATTTTATCGTATGTTTTACGACATCTTTAAAATACATTTTAATCTTCCATGGTAAACTTTCATATAGAAAATTAAGGTCACCTCCTACGGAATCAATAGAATTTGCTGTGATTAAATCGTATAATAAATAACATATATACTGTATCTCATCGTCTTTATTATAAACTAATAGATTTATTAACATGTTGCGTTGTGAATAAACGTCTAGTTCTAAAAATTTTTTAATAGTTAGTTCTAATTTAGTTTGTTTAATAGAGCGCGTTTCTGTAAAAATAGCTATCATTTTTTTGCGCACATCATCATTGCCAAATATTAATATCTCTTTTAATGTAGTTGTTTCAATTATGCGAAATAGAACTTCTTTTTCTAATTCTTCTTGACCGTTTGCAATACTACGTATTTCGTGAATTCTGTTTTTAATATAAAGATTTGTGAAACAATTAATATGTATGTCATCTATTATACCGTTTATTATCAGGGTTTTTTTACTCTTTTCATTTTGAATTACAACCCGTATTCCATATATTTTTTGATAAAATGATTTATTTGATCCATCTGTGTCAAAACATTCAAATGTATTTGAATCCTCAATCACCACATTTTCTTCTGTAATTTTATTAGAACAAGTCGTATTGTTGTTTATGCTGGTTGATTTGTTCGGTTTCCAATGAACCACTTTATATCCAATAGGTTGAATATGGTTTTTTATTATTTCGTATTTTGCGTTTAGTATTGGGTGTTCTATTTTCATGTTTTTGAATTCTGACCCAAAAATTATGAACAATAAGTCCTCTATGCGCTTTGTGCCAAATCCGCATATTATCATGGATAACTTATCTATTATTTTTTGTAATGAATCTATGATTTTTTCACTGTTTTTAGTATTGTTTCCTCTCATGTGCTTTGCTATTTCGTTTGTTTTTTCATATAGTTCAGTTAATACAGAAATTGATAGATTCGCATCATTATTACTAAATATGTTATGTTCTTTATTGATTCTTATTGAGCTTATTGTGCTTCGGATTATCTCTTGAATATATGTTATCTTTTCCTCAATAAACCCGTATAACTCATTATCGTCTGTTTCTTTTATTGCGTTTTTTAGTTTTAAAGAGTTCTGCGTATCACTCTTTTTGTCACTCATTAAATATGGTATACATTTATCTCATATAAATAATGCTGTATGACCGTGTGAAAATAGTTCTACGGTAAAACTGTATTTACAATAATAGTATATTTAAATGTAGTTTTATGATAGCAATTTAAAAATAAAATAAATATATTTTTATATGGATAGCAATATTTTTATATGGCATAAAGATTATATAGGTTATAAAAACGATTCAAATATATATAGCGATGTTGTTGTTCATACAGGAACAAATATAAAATGTGAATGGCAAAATGTAATGGCAATAAAATATATAGACAATTCACCAAGAGTACTTGAAAATATAAATCATTTTATTCATGGCCACAAATGGGGACCAGAATATAATCATAAATATAAAATTTTTGATAATTTGTTTAGAAATTATAACTCCATTTTAGAAGATGTGAACACCGAAAACTTAACTTACTATAACCAGACTACATATTTTTCAATGTTAGACGCATTTTCATTTTCCAATAGTGGTCACAATCTTAGTGATTTTTTGAATAGGGTTTCTTACATATTGTATAATAATATTAAAAATGTTATAATTTATAAAGGTTACAAAGAGACACATAATTTCAAATTAATAAATCTATTAATTAGTGATTGTGTTTTTTATGAAGTTGATTTTGATAAAATATATAAATTTAAAAGTCTAATCGTTGTTAGACCAATAGTTTTCAATATTTTATTGCGTCAACCATTAATAGAAAGGTTGAATACGATTATAATTGAAAAATATGCTAACGTTTATGATGATTGCAAAGGTAAAAAAATAATATTAATGAAAACACACAGAAATAAAAACGTAATGCTCGCAGCTACTCAATTTAATTGCGAAGATTTTTTATCCAATTTAGAAAAGAAGGATTATTTGTATGTTATACCAGAAGACATTGACGTCTTTAAATTGGCAATTTATCTCTTGTTTGCTAAAAAAATAGTATATTCAACTGGTTCAATATTATATACAAATAAACTATTTTTTAATTATAACGCAAAATTGGTTTACATGTGTTTACCTGGACAATTGAATTCATGCACGCATAAAGAATTATTAGATAATAGTTTAGTAATTAATACATTACATAATGTAGATAATTATTCTGAAATAATAGAACAGATAGAAAATTATTAGATTATTATAAAGCTAAAAAAATACAGCTTTATAATATATATGAACAATGTTTTGGATGAGTACAATTTGCTCATATTTTGGAACTACAAATTGAATAAATATGCATACATGGAAAACTACCTACATACTCTTCACTGCATATTAAATCAAAAAAATTATAAAATATTGGTTTAATTAATGAAGCTTTATTTTGAATGAGTAATAAATATTTACAGTTTTTTGCTAACGTTTCAACAATTTTAGAATATATTTCATCATTTGCAATATGTTGTAAAACTACAGACGCATATATTAAATCATATTTTTTAGATAATATATTCGGTATCATTTCTACATAATATATTTCATTATACCCTAATTTATTAATATATTCTGAATAATTTTTTTCATAATTTAATAACTCTAAATAATCAACTTGGTTTGAATAATTTTTTAATAAGCTTAAATTTCTTCCTAGACCAGCTCCATAATCTAAAACTGTAGAAATATTTAATTCAACCAATTTTTTATGTATTGAATTTGCTAAATTGTCTGGTTCAAAATTATCTGAACCTACAATTAGTTGTTTCATTTTCACAATATCTGCTGGATTATTTTGCCAATCAAAATAAGTATCATAGATTGAACGACTCATATATAAATATATATATATGATTAATTCTAATATTACATATTGATTTTTCTAATAATTATGTAATGTTCTTTTAACATCTTAAAATAATTCTATTTAAAGAATAATACTGTTAATTTACCATAATATGTCAATAGCTATAGTAGGGTATACTGGTTTTGTCGGTTCAAATTTACTCCAATTTTATAAATTTGATTACTTTTACAACAGTAAAAATTTTAGCGAAGCGTCTAATATGACGTTTGATGAGTTGTATTTTTGTGGCGTTCCAGCAGTAAAATGGAAGGCTAATAAATATCCTCAAGAGGATATAGATGTTATAGATAGTATTAAAGAGATTTTAAAAACTATAAAGGTTAATAGAATAGTGTTGATTAGCACAATTGACGTATATGAAGATGTAGATAGAGAATATGCAGAAGATTATGACTGTGATTGGGTAATAAATCATCATTATGGTCGCAATAGGTATATGTTTGAGTATTTCGTAAAAAACCATTTTGAAAATTACAATATAATTAGATTGCCGGCTCTATTTGGGAAAGGATTAAAAAAGAATGTAATTTATGACCTAATAAACAATAACCAAATAGATAAAATACCAATAAATTCATTATTTCAATGGTATGATTTGAATTGGTTAAAAAAGGATATTGATTTGATTATTCAAAATGATATTAAAATATGTAATTTATTTACTGAGCCTCTGCGTACTAGAGAAATAACTAATCTTTTTCATTATGAAGCAAATAGTTATTACAATAATGAAAAGGAAATGATTTATAATTGCAAAACTAACTACGCATCACTGTTTAATTGTGACGTTTCTGGATATGTTAGGAATAAGGATGACGTTTTGAGAAATATAAAATCCTATATTGAAAGCGCACATATAAAAAGTAGTAATCTTTGTGTTTCCAATATTTGTATAAAACATATTTCTCAGTTTCAATTTGCTTGCATATTAAAATTATATGGAATTAAAAATGTACAGATAGCACCAACTTCGCTAATAGGTGATTGGAAAAATATTGACACTCTTGACGTTTCAATGTTCACAGAAAATGAAATAAACATTTATTCATTCCAATCTATAGCTTATGGTTTAAATGACTTGAATATATTCACTTCAAGAAGTGAAGAGTTAATGACACATTTAAGAAAGGTTGTGGATTGCGCTTCAAGATATGGTGTAAAAATATTGGTTTTTGGTTGTCCACGGAATAGAAAAATTATAGATATTGATGATGACAATGATACCGTTTTCATTAAGTTTTTTAGAGAGCTTGGAGAATATTGCAAAGAGAAAAACATTATTATTTGTATAGAGCCAAATGCAAAAGAATATGGTTGTAACTATTTAAACAAAGTAGAACACGGCGGTGTTATTGTTAATAAAATAGACAATTCTAACATCAAATTAATGGTTGACCTAGGTAATATTATTATGGAAAATGACGATATATCAATGGCACGCAAGTATTCAAATGTTTTGTATAATATTGATATTGCGCAACCAAAAATGGCAGACCTGTCAAACCCAGACGAATTGAATTCTAGTTTTGTAAATATTATAAAAGATATAGGTTATAATAATAACATTAATTTGGAAATGATTTTAAATGCAGAAAATAGTGATATTGAGTTGACATTATTATCACAATCATTATCTAATTTTATTCACTTATATTCTAAGTAGTCAAGTACGAATTTTTCAAATTTGAAAATTCCGTATATTTTTCCGCAGTTTACGCTAATTACGTTTTTTTCTATTTCTTCTATAATTGCATCTCTTGAATCTGATAATGATATGGGTTTTGTTTTTTTTGATAAAAAATATGAAGTGTATACAAAATCTTTATTAAAATCTTTATAATATTCTTTTATTTTGTTCTCCATTTTGTCTTTTAATTTTTCAATTTCTATGTCGCTTATAACATATTCTTCTATTTCTCTATACTTTGAACTAGATATAATTGGAGTATATTCTACATCAGTTAATGTATATAAGTTATTTGATATGTCTCTGGGATATAGAGATGAAAATTTTCCATCCATTATTGTTATTGCATTAAATTCTGTATCTCTTATTTTTTTATATACCAACGAGAGTGTTAGTTCATAGGTATAATATTTTTTAGACAATCCTAATTGATTATATGTGCAATCTAATAACAAATCGCATTCATAAGTGCTTTTATCAGTAGACACAGTTATTTTGTTATTTTTTTTTGAGTATCCTAAGCATTTTTCATTAAGTAAAACGTTTATTGTTTTAAGGTTATTTATAAAATATTCTTTAATTTTGTCTGAATTTATTACATTTTCTTTAGTTAATATTATATCACCATCAATGTTATAGAACATATTGTTGGTTTTAATTTCAAAATCATATTTTTCATGATTGTATATACTTTTGTAAGTATTGTAATCAATTAAAGAATTGTTTGAAATTAAATAGTAGTTGTTGTTTATGTCATCAATGCAATTGTTGTATACGGCTTTAAAAACGTCATAATAGTTTTTACATAATGTTCTTGTATTGTAGTTTCTACAATAGTGGTATCCTAAATGCAACCTATTTTGATTATAATATGATGAATTATCAAATATTGTGTTTCTTTGTTCAATTATTGTAATATTGTATTTATCACTTAATGTTTTTGCAATGTGACAACCGTACCAACCACTACCTATTATAATTATTTCCTTGTATTTAGAGATTTCCATAATATAATATAATGTTTTGTATTTTATATATGAATAAATTATTATCAGAGTCTGACCTTATACTTTTTCAAAATAAAGAATACAGTGAAATGTCTATTTTTTCAAAAAAGGTTAAATTAAATAAAATAGGTGATTATATTTATTATGAATCGGATGATAATACTGAAATTTATTATTTAAATATGCATTACGATATAGCAAAATTTTTTATAGACAATGAAAAAAAAATAATATTTCATAGCAATTATTATCACGATAATAGTGATCACTTTGAACTTGAACTTAAAAAAATGGTTTTGATATTAAAATCTATAAGACAAACAGAATTAGATAACGCCGTTTTTATTGGTAATACGACAATATCTTGTTGTAAATGGTTCATAACGTATGGTCATTTTAATGATGAATCGTTTTTATTGTGTGATTTTTTTAATAAAATTAACATACCTTCTGCAAAAGTTTTACTAGATTATCACACAGACAATAATGTCGTAAAGAAATGTCCAGTCTATACAAATTACCAAAAAATAGATAAATATTTATTTGATAAAAATAGCATAAATGCTTATGATTTTAATCGGCAAATTTTGAAAACAAATAAATTATTCTTAATAAAAAATGATTATAATGATAAAACCTTTCACTCATTCCCAATTTTTTCAAGAGATAAAATTTTATCAAAAATCTCTGGAAAATACGAGTTTTCTTTTAAAAACATTTACGTATGCAGAAACAAAGCAATGCATGCAAATAGAAATTTTGAAAACGAACCAGAAATATATGATTATTTAATTGATAATAGCTATTACGCAGTTAATCCTGAAAACGTTTCTATGGAAGAATTCATAGCTATAATTAATTCTGCTGACAATATCATAATATCATGGGGTGGAATATTAACTAATATGTGTTATTTTAAGAAGTTTGCTAACGTAATTGTTCTTAAATCTAAATCATACGAGAAAGAAAAACTCTTTATTTTTCAAAAAATTATAGATACTTATAAATTGAACATTAATGTTATAGTTCATGAGAATAATAAAATAAATATCCCATTCTTGTAATAACTAGTGTAAAACAATATAAAATTATTTTTTGTTATTATCTATAGACCACATAATGGGAATACCCAGCTATTTTTCACATATTATTAAGAATTATTCAAACATTGTACGTAGTTTGAATTATTTCATATCTAAGAACTTGCTTTTCCATCATTTGTATATGGACTGCAATTCTATTATTTATGATGCTGTTTATGGATTAGAAGCTGATATACAAAAGGGCGAACGGGAAATGCCCTCAGATTTTGAAGATACTGTCATTGCGATGGTTATAGATAAGATTCGGTTTTATATTGAACTTATTAGACCTGCGCATACTGTTTTTATTGCATTTGACGGTGTGGCTCCTTTTGCAAAGATGGAACAACAACGAACGCGCAGGTACAAGACATGGTTTATGAAAAATGTTGACATGGGTACTGATAAAAAAGCATCTATTTGGAACACGTCTGCTATTACTCCTGGCACTGATTTTATGAATAAGCTTTCTAGACGCATTAATTATGAGTTCAAAAATAGTGAAAACAAACACCGCGTTAAGAGAATGATTGTTTCATGTTCTGACGAGTGCGGTGAGGGCGAACATAAATTGTATGAGCATATGCGCACAAATGATATATTCAATGATAATGTAGCAGTTTATGGTCTTGATGCTGATTTGATTATGCTTTCTATTTTTCATTTGAAATATTGCAATAATATATTTGTGTTTCGTGAAACACCTGAGTTCCTGAAGAATTCTATTCCAGTACAGGCAATGGACCAAAACAATCCTAAGATTCCACACTTCTTAGATATCCGTCATTTATCAACAAGTATTATGTCTGAAATGAAATGTAAATATCCAGACCCTATTCGCATTCATGATTATGTGTTTTTGTGTTTCTTTTTGGGTAATGATTTTTTGCCACATTTCCCTGCTATGAATATTCGGACACATGGTATTCAAGGACTATTGGATATATACAGACTATGTATTGGTAACTCACCAGACAAGTTTTTAATTTCTAAGACAACTGGTGCAATCTCTTGGAGAAACGTTGGATTATTTGTCAATGAAGTGGCTAAGAGAGAGCATGAGTTTTTAATGAATGAGTATTTCGTTCGCGATAAGTTAGATAAGCGTAAGTTTTTGGAAACTACTCCACTAGAGCGTGAAGAGACACTATTGAACACTCCGGTTATTTTTAGAGCAGAAGAGAAATATATTAGTCCCAGTGAACCACAATGGGAGAAACGATATTATAAGACTCTTTTTCATGGTAATTTGAAGGCAGATAGCATCAAGAACATTTGTATTAATTATTTGGAAGGTTTGGAATGGGTATATAAATACTACACGAATGCTTGCCCAGATTGGCGTTGGAAATATAAATATCATTATCCACCATTGTTCGCTGACTTGTGTAAATATGTCCCACATTTTGAGACAGATTTTGTGAAAGCGGGAGTTACCAAATCGTTTTCGCCATATACCCAATTGGCATATGTGTTGCCAAGTAGTAATCTTGAATTGTTGCCAAAGAATATAAGTGAGTTCTTAAAAACTAATTACGGTGAATTGTATCCAGAGGATTATGGGTTTCAATGGACATTTTGCAGATACTTCTGGGAATCCCATCCGCTTCTTCCTGAGATTTCAAGTTCACTTTTAGAACAATGGGATATTCAGTTCCGAATGTGGGCTGGTAAATAATATTTTAGTAATATATAGGGAATGGAAAAGAATCACGAACCAAAAGAAAGTGAAGATATGATGGAACGTAAATCAAGACGTTTATATGATATGATGATGGAATATTCAAAACGTCGCAGACGACCTATAGATAAAAAACGAATTGTTGAACAAATAAACATGGGGTTTTTCTATACTGATAGAACTTATGGTATGTTTGATGATACACTTTTAACCACAGCATTAAATGAAGATTTGGAAGACGCTGCTTTAGCATTGGCGAAGAATGGTAAAAAAGCCAATATTGGACATGTTAATGCAGAAGGAAATTACGCTTTATTATTGGCGTGTAAAAAAAAGTATAAGGATGTTGTTAATGAATTATTAAAACATAAGGGCAATCCATGTAGTCCTAACTCTGAAGGTGAAACTCCATTGTCGTATGCTGTTTCTGATGTGGATATGATTGATATTGTTAAACTACTTATTGATAAAGAAGTATGTGATGGAAGCGATTATAAGAAAGAAATGGTGAGAATATTAGAAGTTGGTAATTTTGAAGCTTTTAAATTATTAGTTGACGTTCCCGAATTAAGTCTTAATTCCTACGTTTATATGAACGAATCAAGATTAACGTTATTGGAATATATTTTTATTAGTGATTTAGGACCTGATTATTCAGAGAATCATAGATATGCCCAAGAATTATTAAAAAAAACAAAAATTGGTTGTGACCCTTTACATGTTAATAGAACTCATAATATTAGCGCTTTATTATTCGCGATTGGTGAAACAGGCTCTGATGTTAAGTTATGCATTCATAACATAAAAGAAATATTGAAATATGCAGAGGAAGAAAATGATACTAAATATGTGGATTTTAAAAGTCAGACTGGTCATACTGCTTTTGATTTAATTTTTCAAAACGCATTTTCGGATGGAGGTAGGATTGATATTCGTATTTTAAAATTGTTTATTGATTATTATTATAAAAATAAACCTAACAGTAAATCTTTTTTGAGAAACATACCAATAATGTGCAACGAACCCGCGCTATTTGAAGCATTAAAAAATTTGTATCCTGCGAATGTTAGAGAACTATTAGATAACGCTTGTGTTGATGTTGTCGCGGCCACAGCCACTCTTACGAGACCTCGCACACCAACCCCTGAAATACCAGTTGGCAAACGTAGTAGTAGCAAACGTAGTAGTAGTGAAAAATTAGAAGACGCTGAGGAAATTCCTATTGTTAACGCATTAACACCGGTGTCGCCTCTTCCTTTATGGGCTCAGGTTGATGACCCACATGAAGTTGGCGTTCGTATGCCAAAACCATATTCTCCTAGACGAGGAGGTAAAAAAACAAGAAAATTAAAAAAACGTTTATAATAATTTTTTCATTTTAACAATTTTATTTGTTCTTTATCCAATGAACAAATAAAATTTAATATTGCGTCAATAATACAGAGAATATTTAAAATTTATGTATATATAATACTATATATTATGTTTACATCTTTTAGCACATTTAATTCTATTATTGCAAAAAAAAACCCTGGTGTTGTGATAATAGTTCCAACGAGCAAAACTATAGGTACTGTATTAAATATGTCGCCTTCAGTTGCTGCGCTTGGTCAAAACGTAGGATTAATTCAGGTTGGAACAGTAAGTGCTGACAATCAAATGATAATGTTATTTAATCAAGTTGGAACTAGTGTGATTTCTACAAATGGTGGAACAACGTGGCAAGTATTTCATGCTAATTATTGGGGAATAACCATAAATGTTAATATGTTAGTTATTAATCCACCGAACCCACGCATGATATCTGATAATAAACAAACATTATGTTTTATGCGATACTTTTCATCAAATGGAGGAACTACCTGGACTGATTTAATTCCAACATATATTGCTGGAGCGTCGTACGTTCCCCAAATTGTAACTGATTCCACAGGTCAATATGTTTATTTTACAGCTATTTGGTCAGGTAATTTATCTGATTTATGGCGTTCTTCAAATTACGGAGGAACTTTTACAAGATTAACTGGTGCAAGTGTCAATCTAGGTATTGGATTTCCTGGTTCCACTAGTTTATCATATCGTGCGGTGGACGTGTCAACAACAGGAAGAGTTGTAGGTGTTTATGAACAATCTACAAATACTATTTATCTAAGCACTAATTATGGTAGCACATTCACTGCGTCTTCTTATAAACCATCATTTTTGAATATTACAAACAATTTTATATCAGTTACTGAAGTTAATATTATTTATGTTGGAAGTGGTGCATACGCTTATAAAAGTACAGATAATGGTGTCTCTTTTACAAACATATATTTTGTCAATTCTTTAACTTCTCTGCGAACCAGTCCAGATGGACAATCATGGGCATTGGGTAGTTTGTCAAACGCCACTGGAATAGTAATTTCAACAAATGCGGGAACAACTACAAATACGTATTTAAGTGTACCAAACCAAAAGTATTATTATGGTGGTAGTGCTTTTTTTACTGATATAACATGCACAAATCTATACGGAACTGCTAATTTTACTGCCATTAATGGTTCTCAGGGGTTGTTTTCTAGAATATCAGATAATTTCAAAACAATAACTTATTTGGGACCAGACCAAACAAAAATGAACAATAATGGTGCGCCTGGACCCCAACAACTAAGTAATTCAGTATCAATGTCAGTTGATGGACAATATATTTTATTAGGTAGCAATGTGGGAGTACCATATAACTATCTAACTTTATCTACTAATTCCGGAATTAGTTGGAAAAATATTAATCGTAATAATCCTGCGGGTGGATGGCCAAATGCTACAACATCGGGATCTTTCCCTAGTATGTCCTATACTTGGCAGAACACATCTATGTCTAGTAATGGTCAAATAATGGTCGCGTGTAGTGCCACAACTACTGCGTATGTATTTTTATCAATTAACTATGGTTCATATTTTACTAAAATTAGTGGACCTGGAAATACTACAGGTTTGCCAACTACGATTACAAACACATGGTTTTCTTCAATCTCTAGCGATGGTGCAACAATTTTGTTAGTTGCAAATGGTCTTTCTGCTTATTTGTCAACAAACAGTGGAACATCATTTACTACTCTAGGTACTGGTAATGGGTTAACTGCAACAGCAGCATGGAACTACTGTTCTATTGGTTATACAGATCCAAACTATATGTTATTATCTGGAGCAGGATTGTTTTTAAGCACAAATAAAGGAACAAATTGGACAAAAATAGATGGAACTGGTAATTCAAGAGGACTACCTACAACATCAACTAGTTATACTTCTTTAACCGTATCAAGTGATGGTTCTAAAATGTTAGCAGTTCTATCAGCATTATATTATAGTTCTAATTTTGGTGCCAATTGGACAAGATTTGACGGCACTGGTAATACCACTGGATTACCAACTGCCGCATCTTCAACTTTTGTAATTAGTGGAATGTCAGGAGATGGAACTAAAATATTAACTGGAATAACTTCTGGTGCTGCATACTTGTCAACAAATAGTGGAACATCTTTTACGCAAATAAACTCAGCAACAGTAGTAAATGGTTATTTGCAAGCAGCAACTGCTTCCTGGGGCCAAATGTTAATTTCAAATAATGGACTCGTATTTTATAGCAATGTAGGAACAGGAATGTGTTTTTGTTATGATGGGTTAGCAAGATATTGGTCTTCTCCAAATTGGCGCTACGATTTGCAAGGTAGACTTCAAGGTTTTGGTTCATTACCTTACAGTGGTTGTACTTACAATAATGTATTATTTTCAAATGATGGAAATGTTGTGTTAGGAGCAGTAGGAACAATAGGTGGTTCTACAAACCTTACTTTAATAATATCGTATGATGGAGGATATACATTTAATTATATAACAAATAGAGGACAGTTATCAGGACCCGCACAAAATGCTTTTAATATAAATTGGCTAACTGCTTGCATCTCTTATACAGGCCAATATATGTTAGCGTCACAAACAAACGGCGCATATTTAACTACTAATTATGGACTTACTTGGCTATGTGTTGCTGGACCATTGGCAACTTCTGCCGCAATATCAACAGGTCTTCCAACCACAACACAAACATGGTCATGTTCAACAATGTCATCTTATGGTGGGGTTTCTATGCTTGGCATAACAGGTGGAGCATTATATTTATCTACAAATAGTTTTACTAGCTATTCTATTGTTAGTGGCCCTACTTCGCAATTTACGACAAATGGGTTGCCAATAACTGTACAAAATTGGAATAAATTGATTTGTTCTTATGATGGTTCTAAAATATTAGCGTCTGTTTCTAGTGGGTCATTATATTTATCTACGAACACTGGGACATCGTGGGCAGTAATCGGTGGTGCTTCAAATGCTCGTGGACTGCCTACTGCAGCAACAGCATGGAGTAGTTTGGGTATTAGTGGAACCAATGGACAATATATGTTGGCAACAGCAAACAGTGGGGGGTTTTATTTATCATCAAACACAGGAACATCTTGGATTCAACTTTCTGGTATTACTAATTCTTATGGGCTTCCTAGCGTTGCAAGTGCGTGGACATGTAATGCGGTTAGCGCAGACGGTTCAATAATGATGGCAGCAATTAATAATGGTAATTTATATTATTCAACTAATAGTGGAACTACTTGGACAACTTATAGTTATCCATATAGATGCACCACACAATTATTTCCTTGGTATTCGTTGTCTATGACGGCTGATGGGTCTAAAACATTTGCAACATTAAATGGAATGGATTATTTTATTATTACATATAGTTAAAAATAGTAATTATGCAGAATAAATTTGCCAGAACTTATCATAAAAAATTGATTACTTTTTATGATAAACAGCAATCGGTAACTAATAACATGCCTCGCGCAATTGTTCAAGAGTCTGAGCCGGAGGAGGAGCGAGTGGAGACGATGTTTTCCTATTCCAAGGTGAAGGACACTATTGTCCTATATGGAACACCTATCGTGGAGTTATGTGGCATCTACGTGGTGTGGATTGTTCTACACTATGTGTGTTCGCACCTCTATGTGGCTTGGTGCACTCCTCTCACTGTAGTGGGATTCCTATTGTCACCGTTCGTGGTACCAGCGCCTCACTGCCAGGCATTCCGTTGGGTCATCGTCAACGGCAGCAATAGCATCACTGCCATGTGGTTTGCAGTGGGGACGTGGATTGCCAAGAAAATTATCCTATAAAAAAAGCGCGTCAAACTCGTCTGTATATAGTGTATTTTTTTGTATCAAGTTTTCTATAACAATATCCATTTTGCTACGATTTTCATTTAAAATGCGTTTGGCTTCATCATAAGCATTGCGTACTAGTTCTAATGATTCTGAATCCATTATTTCTTTTGTTTTCTCGGAATACTTTGCACCAACTCCTAGGCTGCGTCCTAAGAAAGGGTTGCGGTCACTATCTACGTCTTCATTATAAAACGCTTCCAATAACTTGCCCATCCCATAATTTCCTATCATACGCTGCGCCATAGAATTGGCTTGTTTGAGGTCTTGGACTGCACCAACAGATACATATTCTTCACCATAATAAAGAGTTTCAGCAGCTTTACCACCCATGGCAACTATAAGCCGCTTTTTTAATAGATTCTTTGTGTAAAGACCACTTTCTGTTATGTTCTGATATTCATTAAAAAGAGTATATCCTCCAGCACCATTGTATGTGCTTTGAATTGTAACCTTTTTCAATTCAAAATATTCTTTAAATTCATTACATAATAATGCATGTCCAGTCTCATGAATAGCAACACGACGTCTAGCTTCATCTCCACGGGTATCTGTTTTGCGAACTAAGCCAACTATTAATTTATCAAGTGCATTTAATACATCTTGTTCGCTTATTACTGTTTTACCTGTTCTGGCGGCATAGATTGCGGCTTCATTTAATAGGTTCTTTATTTGGGCTCCTGAAAATCCTGCTGTTAGCTCTGCTACTAAATCCAAATTAATATTAGATTCAAACTGTTTATTTCTTGAATGCACGTTTAATATATCTCTACGTGAGTTTTTATCGGGAAGAGCTACCGTAATAATTCTATCAAAACGCCCGGGTCTAAGTAAAGCTGCGTCCAAAACATCTTTGCGATTAGTTGCTGCAATTATTAAAACACCTTCGTTGTCTGAGAAACCATCCATTTCCGCCAAAAGTTGATTTAATGTTTGTTCACGCTCATCATTCGCCATATTTATTCCAGCACCTCTTTGACGACCCACTGAATCTATTTCATCAATAAAAATAATGCATGGTTTATTATCACGAGCTTTGTTAAATAGATTACGAATTTTGGATGCTCCTGCGCCAACAAATACTTCCACAAATTCACTTGCTGAAATTGAGACAAAATTAGCATCTGCTTCACTTGCTATAGCTTTTGCTAACAACGTTTTACCGGTTCCTGGTGGGCCTTCCAATAATATTCCACGGGGTATTTCTGCGCCTGCGTTCTTGTAAATAGTTGCGTTTTTTAAATAGGAAACTACTTCAGTGCATTCTTCAAATATTTCTGGACTTCCAGCAAAACTTGTTAATGTGATGTTGGATTTCTTCATAAGTTCTTTGTCTTTCTCCAAATCAATGTTGAGAGACCCTGGTAGTCCCGGCATACCACCACTAAATGGGTTTCTTGTGTTGCTACCATTTGATAAAAACATAGACCTTATAAAAGATATAAGTAGAGAAATAAAAATAAACGGAACGAACAGATTATTAACACCGTTTAACACATCTGTCGCAATTACTTGAATAGGACCTGGGTCTTGTTGTTTTACAAATATAGGTTCTGCACTGTTTTTAATAGTTGTTTCTATTAAATTCGTGCTTACTGGTGGTATAATATCTGTTATTGTGAAATCTTCATACAAATCGTCGGTTGCGACAACGTTCTCGGAAATAACTCTATCATATTTTGGTGAAAAATATACCTTTGATATTTCATGGCGTTCTATTTTTTGTAATAGGTCTGGATAAGGAACCTTTTTTAAATAGTACTGATTTCTCATAGCTGTATTAATGTCTGATGCGTCTTTCATAAAAACGCCTCGTCTTAATGAAAAAACTAACGGTAAACATAATAAATAATTTAAAAACCGCATATTTATAATTAATGAAAAAAGGTTTTATACCCTTTATCAAACTTTTATTAATTACTTTTTTCAAAACAATTCTGGACTATCTACTTTGGTCTTGGATTTCGCTCTCTCTCTACACATCAGTGATAGTGAGGTTAATAGGATTGAAGGTTCCGATGGGGAGGTGGGTGTGGAAGTCGTAAACGAGGTTTTGGTCGTCAATGAGGTATTGTTTGTCGTTGAGGTTAAGGA
>Ga0114979_10000469_pt1 | contig 26730 bp, 36 predicted proteins | sample S_140625_EF_Meta_FD_87315 | JGI IMG/M metagenome (GOLD analysis project Ga0114979, IMG submission 87315) | Freshwater microbial communities from Lake Simoncouche, Canada to study carbon cycling - S_140625_EF_MetaG | ecosystem: Environmental > Aquatic > Freshwater > Lake | place: Lake...
ACTTGCGTTAAGCCTAGTGGCACGGTGTCTCAGCTCACTGACAGCGCATCTGGCATCCATCCTCGACACGCTGAGTATTATTTTAGACGAGTTCGTGGCGACAAAAAAGACCCGCTAACACAGCATCTGATTGATTCAGGCGTGACAGCTGAGCCTTGTGTGATGAAGCCTGATCAAACTATGGTGTTCACCTTTCCTAAGAAAGCCCCTGCTGGTGCTATGCTTCGTAAAGACCTTACAGCTTTACAACACTTGAAGCTGTGGCTTGCCTATCAGCGTCACTGGTGTGAGCATAAGCCTTCTGTCACCATCTCTGTCTCTGAACATGAGTGGCCTGAAGTTGGTGCTTTCGTATGGAAATACTTTGACGAGATGTCTGGTGTATCCTTCTTGCCTTACGATGGTGGCAGCTATCGTCAAGCCCCTTATGAAGACTGTACTAAGGAACAGTATGAAGCCTTGCTTGCTGCAACACCATCCACTATTGATTGGAATAGTTTAATTGAGGTGGACGATAATGTTGAAGGAACTCAAATGCTGGCTTGTACAGCGGGTGTGTGTGAAATTTAACGTCAACGTGCTTATGCGGGTGGTCGAGATGATCACCTGCTTACACATAATAGCTAACGCTTGGAGGCACTGGTAATGATAGTAATTAAACTGAGACAGGGTATTGGTTTTGATATTGAATACAATGAGGACATCTGCCACATTGTTCAAGGAGAGAAGGAAGGCGATGAAGACTTTGTTGCCTTCGCTGGTGTGCTTATCAAGCTGCCATTCCTAGTGATGTATATCGGAGACTTCTACGATCTAGACTAAAAAGAAAGGCCCCTTGATTGGGGCCTTCTTTATTTCTGCTGATAACCTACAGCTTCTTGTGCTCCATACTTCTCAAGGTAGGCGTTGTACCATTGCCTTGCAAAGTCTGGGTTGTCTTTGTATAGTTCCATAGTGAGCTGCTTAGTTGCTGCACTGCGTGACATACTAACAATCTTCTGCACTGTTACTTCCTTCTGATATTTATCCATCTTCTCAAACTGTGGATTGTTAAACACCTGACTCAAGCTGTTAGCTAGGATGCCACCTGACAGTTGTTTATATCTAGAATATTGTGTGCTATCTAGTTCAACACCACCAATGTTCTTGTTGGCTCCATTAATCTCTACACCAATCTCTTCAAGCTTCTTCTCAATGGCTGTAGGTGTAGTCACCTTAATACCAATCAAAGCATTAGACAAGCTGGTCTGCTCTGGTTCACCTGTCTTGGTATATTTAACTGGTAGCTCTTCACGCATACCGGGGATACGGCTCTGTGCCTTCTCCATGAACGTCATAGCTTCACGCTCTGTTGGGTCTAACACCTTAGCTGTTGTGGCTGCAATGGCTGGTACAAGAGCATTAGCATACTGAGCAAAGAAGCCACCACCGTGTCTCTCTGGGTCATACATAGCAAACAAGGCCTTGCTCAAGCCTTCCATAAAACTCTTCTCAAGAATGTTATTCTTAACAGCAGCAGCGTAGGCCAACATAAAGTCTTGTGCATTCTTATCTGGGTTCTTATTCTCGCTATATTCCTTGAGAATAGAAGAAGCATCAACAGCCATACCAAACACTGTGGCTAATGGTTCAATACGCTGATAGCTCACCCACTCATCACCCACCTTCATAGAGAACTTAGGTCTGCCATCCTTGGGGTCAGAGCCTGTGATGAGTCCTTGATTAACAGCAGCATCCAATGCAATGGCAGCACCCATACCAAGGGCCTGCTTAGCAATGAGCTTACCTCGCTGCTCAGGCATGTTCATAGCAAAGTCAAACTTGCCTGTATTACCAATCTCTTTCTTACCTGCCAAGCCAATGCCCGGAATGTAGGACACACCTTCTTTAAGGATGTTGTATGGGGTTTTAATAAACGGTACAATGAGGGCAGACAATGGGTTCTTAGACCTATACTGAGCAGCTGCCTGTGCTATGCCTGTCAGCTTCTCTTGGAACACAGCTTCTTTAGCGAAGTTCTGTACGTTCCATAAGTTATTACCACCAAGCTTATCTGTCAGTTGTTGTTGCCAGTTATCCACAGTGAGTCTGTCTTGTGTAAGCTTTGTATACACATCACTAGCATTTTCTCCTGTCTGCTTGGCTACACGTGCAGCTTCTCTGTATGCAATGGCATTAAACTCCATGCGTCTAAAGATGGCCTTGTTAAACTCATCAATGAAGATGCCAACACGTGTAGGAGTTCTAACAACTTCACCAAGTGTGCCACCCAATGCCTTGTTATTAACATCATACAGATCAGCCTTAAGCATCTCTGCTCTTTCTGCTGAGATGAAGTTCTCGTTGATAAACTTTTTGAACTTAGCATCTGTCATACCCATAGCCTGAGCAGACATGTTAATATCAAGGGGACGGCCTGTTACAAAGCCTTGCTTAGCAAAGGACATAGCCTCGCTAAAGCCCTGCATAATACCCCTTACCATAGCTACCCCTTCACCAGTTATTTTATCGCTCTTGCTGAGGCTTCTAGGTAGGGCAGCTTCGATCTCTCTAAGCAGGGGTTGTAGGAATACCTGTGTTCCAGCTGACAATGCGTTAACAGCAATGGTTCCGGGGCCTGATACATAGCTGTTCACTACATACTCAGAGGCAATACGACCAGCAATGTGTGGTTCCTTTGCCATCTTTGTTTGTATCTCAGCTAACAGGTTGGCTTTCTGTTGTGGTGTTAGGTCATCAAACTTATCAATGAGTGCTTTCTTATCTGCTAGTTCTCTGAACCAGACAGCACATGCTTCTGTGTATGCCATGTCTTTCCTTATAAACAAGTACGTCCGGGAGTAGCAAATCCGTCTACTTTTTTACCCTGACTAATACTATTATACGCTAGTTTAAAAGCATTCAACTGATCAGATGCTTTAGTTCTTTGTCCTTGGAAGATGGACATAACACCCAGAGGAACCTGTGAACGATGCATGATTGTTTGCTCAGCTTCTTTGGTGAGTTGACCAAGGCTTCTTAGTCTGTTATACTCATCAATCTGAGCACCAAGGAAAGCCTGAGCTTCTTTGTATTGAGGCATAAACGCTGCCAGCTCTTCTCTGTTCCAGCTCTTGTCAGCATTCTGCAAAGCCCAATCAAGGACTCCACCTTCTTCTGCTGTCATACGTGCTGCTTGCTTCTCGCCCAATGTAGCTGTAGCTTCAAGGCTACCACCCATACGTCCTCTGCCACGCAGGTCTCTGCCTGCTCTGCCTGTAGCAGCCACAGCTTTCATGTGCATGTCATTGATGGCAGCATCAACAGACACTGGGTCTGCATCAATGCGTCCACGATAGGCTGGGTTAAAAGCTTTCTCTGGGTTTGTCTCAAAGGGAACATCACTAGCCAGACGCAGATAGGGGTCAGTACGCATTGAGCCTACAGAACCAGCCATACCAGCTCTGTTCAATGGGTCAACAGTAGGAGCTGGAGCCTTGCCCAAAGCAGCATTAGCCTCTTCCATTGTTCTAAAGCCATTACGCTCTAAGACAGCCTGTGTTTCAGCAGGCATTGTTGGTTGTTCTTTTACAACAGGAAATGTCTTTTGATTAGCAGCTTCATCACTACGTGTAAGAAAGCCTTTCAGTCTTTCAACTTCTGCCTTCTTATCAGCAATGGTCTTCTCTAGATAGGCCACTGAACTACTAGTCTGTGCTGTCTCCAACACCTGCTTCTTCTCTTCCTTTGTAGCTCCCTGTAACAGAGAGGCAACTTGTTTCTTTTCTTCTGTTGTCTTAGGCAGCAAGCCGAAGTCTTGAGGGGTCTTGCCTGTTGGTTGAAACAAGGAAGGCACTTGTCTTGTTACCTCTGTCTTCTTAGGCTCACGTAGGCCAAGCAAGTCAGGAGCTTCTTTAGCAGCTGTACCTCTTTGTACATTAAACAGCTCTTCCTCAGCACGGGCCAAGTCTGCTTCTGTCTTTGTTATACGTTCGTTAATAAGCCTTGTCTGTCCTTCATCAAGAATAGCAGAAGCTCTTGGGGAAACATTAGTTGCTTCCACACCCCGTCCACCTGTTCTACGCAGGTATGCAGGAATGTCATAATCTGGGTCAATGGCCTTAGCTACGTCTGTAATGGCAGCATTGGAAGCATCCTTGGCAGCGGCAGCATCATCAACAACTTTGGTAATGTCACCAGCTTCCTTGCCAATCCTATTAACAATGGCTTCAGCTCCCTTACCAAGCACACCACCAAGAGCAAAGCCAGCAACAGTGCCAACACCAGCTCCTTTAAAACGATCAGCAGATAATGCACCAGTGTTAGCATCCTCTCTGAGAACAGGCTCTAGATAGCCTCCTAAAGCACCTTGTGCAGCGCCTTGTCTAGCAAAGGTTCCTGCCAATGTAGCACCACGCAGAGGGGCCACAGCCCATGCAGGCAAGGCCACAGGGTCAAGAACAGCTCCAGCAAACTCAGCTGTACCACCAATGTATGGGTTGTTAGCAGAGGCAATCTCAGCTGCTTGTCTCTCAGCACGTAGACGTTCTGTGTCAGCTGCTCCTGTAAGTTGTGCAATGCCCTTGATGCTGCTACCAGCACTTTCAACAAGACGCTTAACACCAGCAGAGAAACTTGTCTCCCCTGTCAGTGCTGCTACAATTTGTTCATCAGTAAAACCAGCTTCTCTTGCACCATTTATATTGAAGTTTTTCTTTGGAGCTAAGAAGTCTGCAATATCAGCTGGTGTAAAACCAGCCTGTAAAGCGCCTACAACATTAAAAGAAGCTTTAGGGGCCACAGTTCTGGCCCCAATTGCGCCCATCACTTCTTCTTCTGGACTAAGAGGATATGCCATTACAGTCCTAAACCAGTGCCAAAGAACTGACTAATATCAACGGTTGGTTTTTTCTTTTCTTTTTTATCAGTATTAGGAACAGGAGGAGCAGCAGGAGCAGGCTGTGCTTGTGCTCTACCAGCCATCAGTTCATTGACGCTGTTATAAATAGCACCATCATTGCCCATCACTTGACCAAGCTTGTTCTGTCTACCAATGATGTCACCACGTGTGCCGGGTACAATGCCGGGAGCATACACTGGGATGGTAAACTTCTCACCTTCAGCAGCAGCACCAACTCTACTCTTGTTTGCTTCAGCATTCATCATAGCAGCATTGCCTGCCTTTGTTTTATACTCAATCTCAGCCTGAATAGCAGCAGCAGCTTGCTTCTTAGCTGCCAACTGACGCTGTAAGCCAACAACCTTGCTCTCTTCACCTTGAGACATAGCAATAGCAATTTGTTCTTCAAGAGTGAGCATGTCTTCTTTAGCTTTCTGAAGATCAAACTCACCTTTCTGAATATCAATCTGAGCTTTCTGAATATCAAAGCCACCCTTCTTAATTAGCTGCTCATCACGCATAGCTGTACGTGCTTCTTTGTTAGCCATGAAAGCATCTTGTGTTAAGCCACGTGAAGCCAGCTCTTTAGACAAGGCTGAATACATATCAGCATCGCTAGTGAGGCCCATGCCTTGCACCTTCATCATAGCTTCTTCAATGCCTCTGGCACGTGCTTCTTGAGGAGCCATGCCTCCAAATAATCTACCAACACCTTCACCAAGAATTGTTCCTCTGTTAGCACCTAATGAAACAGCTTGTTGAAATAACCCTTGACTTCCTAACTGAGTAGGAGAAATCATTTGGCTATCTAAGTAAGCTCTTCTTGTATCCTCAGCAGAGGGCATATTAAATAGTGTCATAACATCGCTTGCCATATTATTTCCTTAAACTATAAGTGTGCCGTAATCAGAAGGCATTCCATAATCACTACGGCTAGAAGTAAACATACCACTGAATGGGTTTACGTTTTTAGCCTTAGACCAATCCATACCCATCAATTGTTTTTGTAGTTGTTGATCGTAAGCGGTACTAGACAGTTGACCTGCCAAATTGCCTTGAGCAGCCTGTAAACCACCTTGCAGCAAAGCTTGACCAGCCTGAGCACCAGAGACAGCAGCTCTGTTACCAATATCAGCACCCATTGTCAATGGCTTCATACCCAGTTCTTCAATACCCAAACCTGTCTGAAGCATACCTGTTCCTCTAGACAACATCTTGTCATAGATGTTTTGTCCATACTCAGTACCTTGTGCAGCAATCTGAGCATTGGCTCTTTCACGTGCAAGCTGTGTAGCAAACTGGTCTGGATTGAGCAAGCCTTCTCCACCACCAACATAGCCACCTGAAACACCAAGACCAATACGACCAGAGCCTAAAGCCTTCAGTCTATTCGTAACATCTTCTGCTGCTCTTGTAGGCTGCAATAAGCCCATCTGTTGTTCAACATACTTAGCAGCTTCAGCTTGTGGATTGGTACTACCTAGTTGTGTTAATGTTTGTTCTGCCTGCCCATAAAGCTGATCTCTAAAGGCAGCAAGCCTTGGGTCAATTTCATAACCAGCTGTGCCTTTCTCTGTATCAAAGAAGCTCTTACCAAAGCCTGTTGTCAGGCTGTATGGCTTGAACTTGGCACTCTCTGCTGCTCTTTCAGCGGCTGTTCTAGCTTCAGCAGAATAGCCACTAGTGTCTACCCCACCTCCTCCTTCTAGCAATCCCCCAAGAGAGCCACCTAAAGCTGCTCCAGTGCTCCCTCCAAAATAAGCACCACCTAATGTTCCTATTGTGCTAAGTAATCCCATATCGTTTCCTTATTAAGCTGTTCTCTTCCACACGTATGCAACTACGTATGGTTGTAAGTTAGCGTTAGTACCTGAACTACCTGTAGTGCTGTTAGCAACAGAAATACCTGTTGTTTGGCTTCCAGTTTGAGCATATCCCCAATCGTAGTTTGTATAGGCATTACCTACCAAACCATTATTAGCCAAGCCATATGTTTTATATTGATGAGCATGTCCGGGGTCTGTTACAGTTGCTGTATGGGTGTGACTAACAACAATAGCATCCTTGCTACCACCTGTTTCACCAACAGTGTCAAAGGCTGCATCGCCTGAATCTAAACCAACAACAACTCTACCTGTAATAGCAACCCAAGTACCAAAGCCAAACAATGTGGCTGGGTTTGTACTCACTGCAACGTTTGAGTAAATAGAACCCACTGGATAAAGAGCAGATAGTACAGCCTGTACGAAAGCAGTGGATGCAATTTGTGTTGTATTAGTTCCAACAGAAGCTGTAGGAACTGTGGGAATTCCTGAGAATGAAGGAGAAGTAGTGTTAGCCTTGGTAGCAATGGCTACAGCAATGGCATCAAACTCATCATCTAGCTCTGTACCTTTGACACGCTTCAATGGATCACCTGCTGTAAGGCTATCCTTCAAGTCATACGCTGTGAGTTTTGTGTAGTCAGACATAATTAATAGTTCTTTCCTGTTTTAACGAATACATCAAGTTTCTGAATGCTCAACGGAGCACCATTAACTTCTGCTTCAAATCCAATTTGTACTGTCTTGCCTTGACCACCAACAGGTGTCTTAGCATTCTCAATGAATACACCAGAACTGTATTCAGCAATGTTATATTCAGCTATGTTATATTCAGCAAACTGTCCCGATGATATAGCAATTGGGTATGAACTATATGTAGTAGAAAAATCAAAGCCAAGCTTAGCAACAAGACGTTGACCACCTCCGCCAATAATAACAATACCTAAGTTCTTTGCAATCTTATTAGTTGTTGGTTGTTCAAAGTTAAAGTGGTTGGTGTAATAAGTGAATTGATATTTAACACCATTGTCTTGATAACCAAAATATTCACCAATGCCATTAGGCTTGCCAATATACAACACACCACTTCTACATGAAAATAAAGTATAGGCTGTATATCCTAGCCATGATGTTACACGTGCTGAACCATCTTCTAATGGCTTTCTCATGTCAATGCAATAGACAGCAGGAGCAGCAACGGAAGGGAAGCTTAACAAATAGAAGGCATACTTCTCTGAGTAGCAGCTTCTTACTTCATCCATATTAGTTGCTTCAATGTATGAGAATACATCATCACGTACATTAGCTGTCAAGTCTCTCATTGGCATACTCTTCTCTTGAACAGTACGACCAAGGCTTCTTACACCAGAAGCAGACAAGAACAAAATGTCATTGCCTGTCTTTTGAATGGAGTCTCTAGCAATGCAGCCTACACCGGGCAAGACATCTTGCACAAACATGGTGGAGGGATTGGAGAAGTTATCATCATTACCACGCAACATAACAATGTTCTGTTTAAAGAACACAATGATGTAGCCGTTATGTGCAGCAAGCCCCACAGCCTCGTCTACGTTGTTAGGAAGTTTGGCAGACATGTTTATGCTACCAGAGGTTCTAGCTCCACCTGTATTGAATGTAGGGAAATGACTATCAGCAATGTCTGTTGACCAATAGAGAGTGGTTTTATTATTGTCTGTACCAATCACCCAGAAACGTCCATAAGCAGCCAACGCTGCATTAGGGCCATTGCCTGTTCCTGTACCAAACACGGGAGCATTATATGTACCACCGTGTACTGCATGATCAACAAGTTTAGTAACAACAAGACTTCCTGTTTCTCTTGAAAAGAGAATAGGCTCATGGCTCTTTTGTACAATGAGAGCATGGTCATTCAAAGAAACCATCTGCCAGTTGTTAGCTGTGACAGTGTAGCCAGCAGGTGTAATGTCTGTCAATGCACCAGCAACACCAGCTCTAAACAACTTGTTATTACCACCGCTGATGTAGTCAATGGTTCCATCAGCATTAACATATTCAAAGATGCTTCTAATTGGATTGCCAGCTAATGGCGTACTGCCACCAGTTGTACGCAACACCCATCCCTTACGTGAACCTAAACGCCCATACTTATCAATGACACAGTTGTTAGCAACAAGGGCAAATCCGTCAGACAACAAAGCCCCAGAGCTTTGAGTGTTCAACCCAAAGAAACCCGGAGCACCTACTGAGGCAGATTTAAGTTCTTTCATACTGGATACCAAATAGTGTCTTCTGGCCTACGTGCAGCATCATAAGCAATCTCATCTGCCAATGCTCTCATACCTGAGCCATAAGCATATTGACTTGTGTTGCCACCATCTTCACCACGTTCTTCCACAGCTCTAGCAAAAGCTAACAACACAACAGGACGATGAGGAACTTTGATGGTAGTACTATCAGCTGTTAAGTCAGTGTTTCTTAACAACACATTAAAACGAATAGTGTACACACCATCAGGAATTGGATAGATGTCAACCTGTGTATCACCATCATTGGAAACACCGTTCCAGTTGTAGCAATCTGGAGCACCCCTAGCTGTAGGCTCTTGTGTCAAGAACAGCTTATCAAACTCTGGCCCACTCTTATATTCCATAAACATGTTAGTGGTGTCATTCAACACATCAATAACATTAAAATTATTCTGGCTACCATTCAACTCATAGTTGAAGATGTTAGCGGTGGTTGTTAGTGTAAGAGTGGTACGCAAAGAAGACCAGTTCCAAGCATTCTCTACTTCTGCTCTGGCATCATTAACAAAATCACCAATGAGTCTACTATAAGAAGTCTCAGAGACTGAGGACACTTCTCTTTCTCTTAGTCTTCTAAGTACACTATTGACAGCTTCTAGGTATGTCATCTAAGTTCCTTATATGTATAATACATAATAATGTTAATAACTATTACTCTTGTTATGTACTACTAAGTACTATTATAACAGCTATTGCTTGTTTTGTCAAGTCTTTTTCTTACTTTTCTTCATGCCTGCCTCAGACATGCTGATGGCTATGGCTTGTTTTGGGTTGGTTACAACCTTGCCACCCTTGCCTGAATGCAGAGTTCCTGTCTTGTACTCATGCATCACCTTGCCAATCTTGGCTGTTTGTTTCTTAGTTTGTTTCATTACCATTTCACCTTATCTGCCCAATATGCGGCGCTCATTTTACCTTTAGATATGTTAGAGGCATGTCTTGCCTTAAACGACTCTCTTCTATTCTTATAAGCCTCAGACTCTCCTTCTTTCTTAGGACTGCCTGACACTCCTTGTTGTCCAAAGCGGATGGTCTTCACCTGATCACCACTCTTGGCTACAACAACATGGCTCTTAGTTGGATGGCTTGGTGTCTTCTTTGGCTTGTTATAGCCAGACACCCCTGCTCTTTCTAGTCTTGAGTCTTTCATTTGTGCAGGCCCTTCAAATAGACAGTCTTGCCGTCTTGCTTAACAGCTGTCAAAGCTTCACACTTTAAATTGTTAGGGTCATAAGAGACATGCACCCAACCACTGTCTGGAATACCAGCTGTATAAAACTCCAATATCACCTGTGTAAACTTGTAGTTGTCCACAATGTATTGAGCCAAGTCACCATTAGCCATGCCATTGATTTCAATGTCTGCTGCTTGGCCCTTGCAATGATCAGATGTTTTACTACCACCAACAGAGGCATTAACCTCTGGTGCTCTATAGCCTGAGTTAATCTTGATGGGCTTATCAATAGCTTCTCTGATTGGCTGGATGATGTTATCCACAAGCTTCTGGAGGTTAGCAATTACCTCTGGTGTAGGGGTGTTATCCAAACCCTTACGTATAGCTGTCTCACTCTTGGTGAACTCAGCCAATGAAAAGTTCTTACTCAGTTGCGTCATCTTGCTTCTCCTCGCCGTTCATCTTGATAGCTGCAAGCCAACCAATGAAGCCACCAACAATAGTTGAGAATGCGGGAGCAATGATTGGGAAAATGTCTTTGTTATCCACAACACTATTAGGCAAAAACATAGCACCTAACAATGTCACTGTCATAGCAATCATAACGAATGATAGTGTTCTAGCAATCATCCTTGCAATTTCAAATATTACCTGTTCTTTCATTTACGTTTCTCCATAATTTTCTCGGCTGTTCTGCCACCAAAATAAGCCAGCATAATAAGCTGACCCCACTCACCTAACAATTTAACATAAGACTCATTGACATTAATACCACCAGCACTCAATGCAGCAAACAAGAAGTAGGCAACAAAGATGGCAATGAGAGTCATAGGTCTAATATTCTTAGACAGCCAACTATCAGATGACATGTCTGCTTGCCAACGCTCTGACACTGCCTTTGTCTCAGCTTCAAAGGCACGTGTGTCAATTTCTTTAAGCTTGAGGGCTAAGTCTGGGTTTGCTTCCAAAGCGTTAGTCACTGCTGCTGTTGTTGCAGGAACACCAAGCTTCTCAGCAATAGCTGCTATTGCCATGCCACCCATCGGGCCAGCCACTGCTGTTGCCAATGCAGGTGCTACATTCTTTAATAGCCCTGATAAAATATCATTCATTTACTTTCCTTTCACACATAGCCACTGCTTGATTCACTTTAATGTACATATACAATTCAAATGGTAGTATAATGAACCACAAGAGAGTCATAAGAACAAGAAAGCTTATGTATTTGCTATCACTATCGCCGCCATTAGTCCCCATGTTTCCACCGTTATAAGTATTACTATTGCTGCTATAGCTAAACGCTTATGACGCTTGGCTGCTTGTTGAGCTTCTAAGGCCTGCTCTTCTTTCTTCTTTCTAAGAGCTGTCAGCCTAGCTGCTTCTTGTTGTTCTTGTATTATTCCAACTCTCTTTACCACCTTGGTGTATAGGTCTCCTAAGTCTCCACCTATTTGATACACCATTGTTTCTCTTATCTGCTTCTGAAGCTTAGCCACCTCTGTCATAGCATACTCAATATCCACTGAGCTGCTTAGAAGATCAGCATCACTCTTAGCATCAAGGCTATGTAGTTCTGCATCTGCCAGCTTCTGTTTAAGCTGTGTCATACAAGAGAAGAACACCTTTAGCTGAGCAATGATGTCCAATGTTATGGACAATTCATCCGTGTCTATTGGAACTTTCTTCTTCTTTGCTTCAGGAGGTTTAGCCTGTACTTGTACAACAGGTTCTTTCTCACCAAAGAACTTACCCTTTAGAAAGCTCCAGAAGCCCCTAGAAGCCCCTGAAACTTCCTTGGCAATACCTACGGCAGTGTCTAAGGTTTTCTTAGCTTCTAGGACGGTTCCTTTGTATTCCTGATAAAGCTCACATCCTTGTTGGATAGCCTTCACAGCAGCATTCGCAGCAGCTAAGATGGCTAACGGCATTTACATACCTATTATTTTCTTAAAGAATTCAGCAGCAGCTCCGGGGCCAAGCAACACAGCAGCCATCACAGCGTACAAAAGATATTCAATCTTAGTCATACGCTTTTCACCTTTGTCCAACCCGTGTGTAATGCTCTCGTAGCGTTGAGCACATACAGCCTCATGTGTCTGGAGCTTGGCTTCTGTTGTAGTAATTAGGTCACTCATTATATTACAATCTTTAAAACATTAAAAAGAAGTTAGTTGAAGTTGATGTTTGACTAGCTACTGTGTTGTATGTTAATACAACTACACCACTACCACCACCATATCCACCACCTGCGTTGTTATATATGCTTCCTCCAGTTCCACCACCTTGACCACCAATTATTCCATAAATACCATCTACCATATAGTTTGATGGGGTTTTCTTTGACGCATAAGAATCAGTAGCGTTTCCATATCCTCCACCAGAACCAGCGCCATTTGTGCCGCTTCCATTTGCAAAAATGTTTTGTGCGCCAACTCCACCAGTACCAAGTCCATTAGCACCGTTACCGCCTCTATCAGTAAGGCCATTACCACCGGGTGCTGCATTGTTATTTGTAGAACCGCCTCCTCCTCCGCCTCTATTAGCTGCTGTGTTAAATCCTGCGCCACCATTACTACCAGCACCATTAGGACCAGCACCACCGCCGCCACCTCCCCCGTTATAACGAGAACTTGTCCACCCAGCTCCTCCTGTTCCACCAGAATATTTAATATCACCTACATTTGAAGCTGAAGAACCTCCTGCTCCACCCGTATTGGTAACTGCATTTGAACCTGCCACTGCCAACACTCCGTCAGAAGTAGAAGATGGGGCGCTATTTGTACCTATTCTTAGCCAAGAGGATAATCCACCGCCAACAGTAGTTGAACTTCTATAATAAACAACTGTTGAACCTGCAAGCAACGGCAAACTAGGGGATATAGAACTACCAAATGTTTTTGCATAAGAACCACCACCGCCGCCGCCTCCGTTTGTAGCAGTAATCGCACTAGCGCCAGAACCACCAATACCAACTGCCTCTAAAGTGTCAATAGACACAAAATCAGAAGGCAAAACAAAAGAACCAGAAGTATTATTTTGGAATACAACTGACTTTTTGGTTGGAGAATTTAAAGTAATAACAATAAATCCTCCGTTTCCATAAATGGAGAAATCAAACCCAGAGCAGTCACAGTTAGCATACGGAGTAACAGAACCACCACCGTTTGCGCCATAATTGGTAGTAGAAAGTTGAGGAATATTACTAAAATAATCGGAAGTTACTGTAACATCAGTACTATAATTATTATAAACTGTATATGCTCCATTACCCGCCCCCGGCGTTCCACCAGACCCCGTTCTACCATAAGGAATAACGCCTAGTCCACCTTGGCTTCCTCCGTTAGCTCCACCACCACATCCAATAAAAAAGTCAGTACCAAGAACTGTATATGGAGTATTAGAGTATGGAGCGCCAGAAGGAGCTCCGGGCCCATTAGGGCCAGCATTTCCACCAGTCCCAGAAAGTGTAGTTCCTGATGATGTATTACCAGCACCGCCAGCATATTTAACATTACCAATATTAGCAGCTACTTGTGATGCTGGAAGCGTAGCTCCACCGACTGCTAAGCACGATGTTGTAGGTGTATCTACTCCAACAACTGGTGCGCTGTTTACCGTATTAAACCACGTAATTTGCCCAGCAGCGCCAATATTATGATAAAAAACCTGCCCTTCTGTTACAGCTATGTTTGTACTTTTTGAATAAGAAGCGCCAGCTCGTGCAGATTGAGCTTCAGCTAAAGTGGCTATGTAACGCTTTTCAACAACAGACCCAAAGCATTCTACCGTAATAGAAGATACTCCTTTAGGTACAATCCAAGAGCCACTTGAAACTAGCGCATATGTTGAATTAATTGCCATTTTATATTGTCTCTATTGTTATGGGAGAACGTGAATTTTTAACTATTTCTGCTCCATTCCACTCATACCCATCATGTAATACTTGTGCTGTGCATCCAATTGGAGGAATAAAAAATTCATCTCCAACAACAATGTTAGAAAAATTTCCATCAGCATCAAAAATAATATAGTTAATCATTAGTTTCTCCTACATTACATTGAAGAACATTGTGTTGTCTTCAAGAATCTCAATCTCATGCCATTCATTTTCTTTTAAATTGATTGGCTGATCGCCCACTACAAGTTCTTTGTAAATATTTTCTTTTCGAATACAAACTTTACCAGAAGATATTACAGTTAAATGTGAATCATTGTGTTCATGTTTACGTAAACCTTCACCTGCATTACCTTTATAAAAAGTAATAATTGATTGTTTGTAAGGAAACGTGTACAAAGGAGTTAGCTGTATTAAATTTTCATTTGGTTGTGACATATTACGCCTGTTGAGCAATAGCTACAATATCCCAAAGATTAGCAGTAGAGTTGTAAATGCAGCCTACGTAAAGAGTTTTACTAGCAGTAGTAGCTATAGGTATTGTTACGCCCAAAGCTCTATAACCTCCAGTAGCATTACTAAATGTTATGTTACGGGCAGTACCATTATCTGTAATTCTAAAAGTTAATTTATTTCCATTTACTGGCGTTCCAACTGGCGGATCAAAAACCATTGCTGTAGATTGCGCCGTAACTACAACTATATCAGTTGTGCTTATGTCTGGAGCATAAGTAGAAATAGCAGCAAAAGTAGTAATTCTTGGGTCAATACGTTTATTTGTCAACGTATCAGTTGTATTCCTAGCAACAATTGTTACTGTACCTGTAGGTAAAGTTAATGTTCCAGAGTTGCTAATCGTGCTGATAATTGGCTCTGTTAGCGTTTTGTTTGTTAACGTCTGAGTCCCAGTAAGTGTTGCAACTGTACTGTCAATTGTAAAAGTTCTTGCGGTAGAACCATCAAAAGAGCCACCAGATAATCCAGTTCCAGCAGTAAGAGAAAAAGGCACTGTTTGAACTACAGCGTATTTAACACTACCTAATGAGTCAAATGTTCCTTCAGTTGTCCATGTGTCATTAGGATTTAAAGTAACTTTTGCAATAGTTCTTGTAGAGGTTCCGTTATAAAACCCAATTGTTATTGTTACAGCAGCCGTATCTGTGTTTTGAATGTAAATAGATTTAATAACTCTACGAGTAGATGCTGCTGGTGAAGGCACTATTGTTACAGGCGTTACGCCAGTTAGTACACCATCAGATGATCCTTCAGTAAAAACTGTGCCGTTGTTATCGGCCCAAGCTACTACATAGTTTGGCTGGGTAGTGGCTGGCGCACCAGACATTACTGCCGTAATTGTTTTGCTTATTGTGTCAAGAATTAACATGAATTTTCCTTATTAACTGATAAACCAGCCGTAAGCATTACCTGCTCCGCTAGACCCACCACCACCGTTACTAGGAACAGACCAAGAGGGAATTCCACTTGCAATTGTTAAAACATATCCGTTTAGGCCAGCGGGTAATTTAGATAGTGTGTTAGAAGCAGAGGCATAAAGAATATCGCCCGTGGCATAAGTTGTTAGATTTGTTCCGCCATTAGCAACAGCCACAGTTCCTGTTACGTTAGCAGCAGTTCCTGTAGTGTTCTGATTAAAAGTTGGGAAGCTTGTAAGAGAAGCTGCGCTTCCGTTAGGAGCCAAGACATCAGTGCCAATTACTACACCTAAGTTACTACGAGCACTTGAAGCAGTAGTAGCTCCTGTTCCTCCATTTGCCACAGGAAGGGCTGTTCCAGAATAACTTAAAGAAATTGTTCCAGATGAAGTAATGGGACTATTATTAACAGTTAAAAAACTAGGAGCTGTTAATCCAACAGAAGTAACTCCACTACCACCAGCGCCCCATTCAAAAGCAGAACCCGTCCACTTAAGAAAAGTTGAACCCACTGTAGGAGCTGGTATAAATGATGTAGTATCAACACCACTTTGATAAACAACTCTATTTGCCGCACCACCTTTAATGTTTTCAGGCTTTACGTTTACAGCAACAGTAGCCGCTGCCTCTGCAGCAGCTTGAGCAGTTTCAGCTGCATTCTCAGAAACTAAAGCAGCCGCAGCAGAAGCCGCAGCTTCAACAGCTTTCTGTGTGGTGACTAAAACTGATGAATCACTAGTGCTTTCACCTGCGCCCCCCGTCCCTCTCCATATAGCCATATATTCTCCTTGTTGTGAAAAGAGCCTATTTGCGAATAGCGAATAAGCCCCTTTAAAAACAAGAGAAGCCCCTTGTGAGGGCCTCTCTATTCTCTTAGGCTGCTACAGCCATCAACACACCAGCATCAGCACGGAGCACTTTAGTGCCGTACAACATGTCGGATGTGAACAAGTTAGCCAAGAACTCTTGCTTGTACTGAGTTTGTGAACGAACAGACATTTGTTCGACCATCACAGCCCAATCTTTGTGGGCCAACAACGCACCCTTCACGCCTGTTTCCAGTGTGGGGCAGTTGCTAGACACAACGACAGGGATACCATACAAGTTACCAACTTCACCATTACGGATAGTGTTTTGACCACCAATCTCACCAACGAATGCTTGCTCAGTGTAACGGGCTTGACCGTTCAACTGGTTACGCAATGAAGGAGGAACAACGAACACACGACCATCCATTGGGTTGTCAGTGTCATCCAAATACTGGATGGCTCTACGGAAACCGATGTCATTGAATGCACCGATGTCACCAGTGCCGTCAGCATCATAAGCTTCCAACACACCAGTAGAGGTGTTGAATTGGAATGCACGGTTGTGCACATAAGAAGAACCGTCACCGTTGCCCAAAGCCTTGGTCAAAGCCCACAAAGCATTGTCAACATCCAAAGCCATAGCGTAGCCAGCATCGTCAGTGTAGTGACGGCGCAGGGTTGGCAAGGCTTGTGTCTCAACGATGTCTTCGATGAGGTAGGACACTTCTTTGTGCTGGTTCAACAACACAACGATTTCTGATTGGCTCAGGTTTTGCAGAGTAACTGCTGTGTTCTCAGCTTTAGTCACGGCAGCGAGGCCACGGCTAGGAGCTGGAATGTGGAGAGAATCACCCTTCTTGCCTTTGAAGCTCATCTTGCGAACGAACTGGCTCAACACCATGTTCTTTTTGTAAGCAGCGATGATCTCATCAGACCAAAGTTCAGGGGTAAAGTTTGTGCCTTCGGTGATACCGACTGCGCCGCCTTGGGCGGGATATACTGAGGTTGCCATTTTAAAAGTCTTTCATAAAGTTATTAGATTACACGTTTCTCTTGGTACGCCAACATGATTTCAGGCTGGAGTGCCATGTAACGATCTGGATCATTTTGCATGAGTGCCATAATGTCAGCACGCCGATACTTCTTTTTGCTTGATGCCTCACCAGTTCCTCTTGCAGAACCAGTTGAGCCTTGCTTCACTTGTCTAGCTCTCTCTTCTTTTTGCATAGTAACTTCACGACTCACCATCTGCTTACGTTCCTTCCATGTAGAAAGGAGTTCATCAGCAGCATCAAAGTCATAACGTTGATCAGCTCTAGATAATAGTTCACTTCTCACTTTGCTTTTACTAACCCACTCAGAAAATCCTTCATCATTCAAGACCGCTTGATAATCTGGGTGAGCTGCTTGCAACTGCTGCAAAGCTGTTTGCCTTGCGAGTTGTGCGTTAAGTGTTTCAGCTTCCTTAATCTTTGGATGCTTAGCGACAGCTTGTTCAATAGCTCTTTGAGGGTCAGAGAAAAAATCAATCTCTTCGTCCTGCGGGGCTTGTTTTGTGACGGATTGAGTTTTAACAAAATCGTCTACGATACGTCTAAGTTCACCTACTTCCTTACTATGTCTGCCCATTAGCTTCTAAGCTTCTTGGTGCATCCTAATAATCTCAGTAGGACTCTTACCCTTATATCGTTCAGGAATTTCTTCCTCTTGTGGTTGGTTGTCAACATTAGCTTCATCAGCTGTTTGTTGGTCTTCTACAATGTTAGAAACTTCATCAGTCGAGTTGTCTAAACTTTCGTCAATAAATTGTGCCATATAGTCTCCGTGCTTAATAGCATTATGGAAAAATTCTAAAGGAGGCTTAACTTGTTAAGCGTTCCGCTTCTTTTCTATCGCCATCTTCTCTTTTCTAACGAGTTCCCATTTTCTATGTGCCCCGGGGAAATCGCCTGTGATGCCTTCCAGCTTCACAAAGGGAATTGAGATTTGTCTAGTTGATAGAAGGCTACATTCAGGACAAGTTATTTCCTCTTCCATGCTTGAGGTAAAATGTTCTGTGATGTGGCCCTTGGGACATGCATAATCAAACGCCTTAACTGCCATACTCTGCCTCATAGTGTTGTTCAATAAGAGGCTGGTAGCCGATAAGACGAGTAAGAAGCTCGACCTGTCCCTTTCTTTGCCAGAATTGTTCTGCACTTGGTATGGTGGATACATCCTGTAGGCCTTTGAGATTGTCCTCTAAGTCTTCTAGATATAGTTTCCATCCCGTTGATGCAAACAAACTGATAAGATTGTCGTAATACTCTCTGTCTGACATAACATTTCTCCTTATACGTGGATGTTATGTGGTTATTATAACACAAAAAGCCTGACATGTCAAGCCTTTTGTATACTTTTTAGTTACATTCCCTGCATTTGCTTAGCAACAATAGCTTCCTTGCTGGTGATTTCACGTTCTTTCAACACCAATTCAGCAAGTCGTGCTCTCTTTTCAAACTCTTTGTCACCCTTATCATCCTGTGGCAAGCTATTTGACACAGCTTTGATACGGTCTGTTTCCAGTTGTGTAGGAATTGCCTGTGCTTCTGTCTGATATTTGATGGCACGGCCTTGGCTCTCAGCTGCCTGAGCCTGTAACAGCTGCACTTGGGCCTGTACTGTAGCCATTTGCTGTTCCATCTGCATTTGCTGGGCTTGCTGGGCCTGTGGATTGGGCTGGCTGAGCTGTTTAAGCTTGTTAATAAGCTCTTCTCTGTTAGACAAGGACATATTATCCACAACAGCTTCCACCAACATGGGGTACATAGGGCTATCTTGGCCTAATGTCTGCAACAGCTGCACCAATTGTGTCACTTCATACTCACGGGCAATGACACCAAGAGTGCTGCTTGCTACAAACTTAAAGTCTTGAGCAGGGAAGTTCTCTGGATCATACTGCATGTAGCGATAGGCACTCTTCTCAATGAGAGGAATAAGGAAACAGTCTTGGAAGTTGATCAATGTACGCTTGTGGCGCTTGATGATGGCTCCAAGAGACATACTAACAGCACCAGCAGCAGCTTCACCATTAATAACACCAGACATACCACCAGCATCAATAGCACCTGTAGCCATCTGTACCATTTTCTGGAGCTGCTCAGCCTGAACAAAGGTGATTTGGTCAATGCTACCAAACTTAAAGGGCATCAGCACTTCATTTGGGTTGCCGTTGGTTAGAATGTTCTTACCGGGTCTCACCTCCAGCTTAGCACCTCTAGGCATACGTGTAGCGTCCATAGCCATCATTGGATGGACAGTCATAGCTAAGGCATCAATACGAGCACGAAGCTCTGCATCAAGGGCTTTCTGGCTGTTGTAGCCCTTCTCACAAATGCCACGGCCCCAGAAGCGTCCGGGAACCACATCCCAAGGAAAAGCAACCAGAGGACGGTCTTGCATCATGTAGGGGTTGGCTTCAACCTTCAGCAGCGTACCACCGTTAGCAATGATAACAATGGCCTCTGTATACTCAGATTCTTTCTTGTCTTCTGCCTCGTCATCGGCTGGCTCTTCATAGTCTTCACCAGACATGGCTTCTTTAAACAAGTCTGTAGGAACAAGGCCATAATACTTAGTCAGTCTCACCTTGTCTTCTGTGTACATAGTGAGGTCTTGATCAGGCTCTAAGTCTGAATCAACAGCTGCTTCTTCAATGTCAACATCAAAGTAGACACCCTTCTCAATGTTCTGTTCCACTTGATGCTTAGGGACAAACTCATCAACAGCTACACCTAGTGCCTCTTCAATGGTAGGAGCAGCGGGGTCAATCAAGAAGTTCTGTGGAAGAATGGGTCTCCACTTAACCACTGTGCGTTGCTTCTGCATAACACCCACAGCTTGCATAGCACCATCCAACACTGGCTGTGTAGCAGGGACAAGCTCTGTCACTTCATCCAACACAAGCTCCATACAGCCTGTGCCATACACGGCAGCATTCAACAAGGCTTCAGCAATTTGCCTACGTCCCTTGTTAAACTTAAATTCCTCTTCCAAACAGGTACGCATATAAGCAACATCACTCTTCTCTTTGTCCTTGTGGTCATCCTTAATATCAAACCACTTGCCACGACCAAACGTAGCTTCTTCCACCTCAGCAACGCTGCTCTCAACAGCTTGCTGCAAGGCAGGAGCTATGAGCTTACTACGCTCACTGTCACGTGTCTTGTCCTGTGCTTCCCATTGACCACGCCACAGGCGATAGTATTCCTCATGCTTATAGGCATAGTTACTGGTGTAATGATCACGCCACTTATCAGCTTTCTCAATAACCCAACTAGCAAGTTTGTTATGTTGTTGTGTATTTTCTTCCATGCTTTTCCTTTAGTAGCCAGCCCAGCTGTCCGTTGGTTCATATTCTTCTTCGTCTTCCCAATCAGACACATAGGCCTGTTTAGAAAGCTGTTCAATGTAGGAGAGGGAGTCAATCAAGTCATCATGCACCATTGCATTGGGAAACTGAAACAGCTGATCCAAGAAGGTAGCATTCCATTCTCCTTTGTTAAGAACAATCTGTCCATGTTCAAAACGTCCCTGTAAGGCCCAAACAATACGATCACTCTTCTTCTTGTTCCCGTGTGTAAGCTCTTCCACCCTAAAGAAGGTTTGATTCTTACGCATGATGTCTGTTAGGTAGGGCATCACAGCTTGCTTAGCAATGCCACGCTCAATGCCTACAGCCATAGGTTCATACTTCTTCACAGCTTGAAACAGCTTACGTGCTGTCTCTTCCACTGTCCATCTGCCATGAATGATGTCCTTCACCCACCAGCCTTGTTCGTTTGTTTTAACAATGGCAAAAGCACTATCATCAAGCTTCTTACTCTTGCTGCTCTTGCTCTCGTCTGTAAAGCCAGCCAAGTCACAAGCAATGTAAAACTCCCCATCCTTTGGCTCTTCTTCATCAAACTTAATCCACTCATCCTTAAACAAGTTACCACCCTGTGCTTCAAAGGAGGCCATGAATTCTTGTCTAAACGCAAAGGAGGACATGCTCTTCTTAGCTGCCTCAATCTCATTAGGGTCTAGTATTGGGTTGTCATACGAGGTGAAGTGCCATCCCTTGAATGTATCATCTTCTCCCCTACATGCCTGTTGATAGAGGTCATAGAAATGATTACGACCCATTGGTGTTCCAATGAACAAGGCACATCCCTTTTGGTCAGCCAGAGCAGGACGTAAGATTTGTTCCCACACCTCTGGTTTCATGTCTGCATATTCATCCATCACCAAATACTTCAATGATACACCACGCATTGTCTCTGGTCTATCAGCCCCTTTAAGGCTAATTGTAGCCCCGTTAACAAGCTTTATCTGGAGGTTGTTGATGTGGCTACCACTGATGACAGTGTGTCCAACTTCCAACAATGTCTGCCACATAATGTCTCGGGCTTGTCCCTGTGTTGGAGCAACATAAAACACATGTCCCTTATTTGCCTGCAACGCATTGAAGATGAGCAGGTAGGCGGCAAGACGGCTCTTTCCTGTTCTTCGTCCAGCTGCAACAACTTTGAATCGTACTGGGTCATTCCATACCTGCTGCTGCCAAGGCAACAGTTCAATCTTTAGTTCACTCAAAGACATTCCTTAAGAAGTTCTTACCACTCTGTAAGGGGTTGGCCCACCAAGGCTGCTCAGGAGCTGCTTGTATAGGCTGTGCTTGTTCTTGTTTAACAGGGGCTAAGCGTTCACTGATGTAGTTGTAATAACGTGAAGGAACCACCTTGTTAGCATCCATTACTGGCTCACCAGCAAGGCTCTTCTTATAGCCCTTCAAACCTACTAGGTGCATACCAGCCAAGTGTCCTGCCACCTCATGTGGCTGCATGTCTGCACTAACAACACCTGTCCTCAAAGCCCTATCATAATTTGTCTCTAACATTCTAACAGCAGCTGTGTCCTGTAAAGAAGGGTCTTTGATAAAAGAATTATAATCACCAATCAACCAGTTGTTAGCATTCTTCAATCCCTTGTTAGTTGTTCCGGGCTTCACCCAGCCAATGTCAGCTAGAGCCTTCGCTCCCATCTGGTAACGACCAATGTAGCCAAGCTTGTTAACAGCAGCATAGTCTCCCTTTCCCCTGCTCTCCAACTCACCAAGAGTGTTTAGATAGTCACCAGGACGGAAAGGCAGCTTGGTTTCAATGTTCTCTAAAACTGACATCTTCTACATCCTCTTGTTCTTGACCGATGATGGTGGTCTCTCCACCAACACCAGTGATTGTAATGGAGACAGCAGGTCTACCTCCACCATCCTTGTCTTTCTCGAAATGGCTAATGGGAAGTAGTCTCTCCATAAGCAGCTTCCATGCAGCACTCTGGTTCTTATGTTCATCATCCAAAGCAGCATCATAAATCTTCTCTAACACCAGCTTGCTCTTAGGGGAGGCTAACATCCTAGCCCTATATTCAGCAATGACAGAGGCTTCCCCTTTAGGTCTACCTAGTGTGCCGGGTTTCTTCTTCTCAATTATTTCACCCTTCTTGGGTCTTCCTCTTCCACGTTTCGTTGGGGTGTCCATAACGGGCCCTTTCAGTTTATTAACATATCCAATGACATATAGCTATACAGGACAGCTTCTATGTGAACATACATAGACATTCAGGCAAGCTTCTATGGAAGTTATTCAGGACAGAATCTGTCTGCTTCCTAAGTTACTTCTAAGTACTGTCTAAGTCTACATATTTAGTAATATATTATAATAAATACTATCTATGTCTATGTATGTCTTCCTTAATTACTTACATAGTTTCTATTATAGCATACTTTAATGCATTTGTCAAGGACTATTTAACCTGTCCCCAATTGTTTATGAGAATTCCACAGAAATACTAATGTTATCAACAGGTTATCCACAGGCTAGTCCTTTATTTAATGCTTTCTTTTTTGGTACTTTTTTGTATCTAAGAGGGTTCCGCTATATCTTGGTAGAATTTTACCCCTCCCCGGGTACTACTTTAGTACTACTCCCCGTGTTTGGAATGAATACCTACGTAGTACTGTATGCGTGTACATGAAATGTACCCTATAAGTGTAACCTGAAAGCATTACACAAACCCCTGAAAGTTACTACTTAGTTACTAAGGGAAAACACCTAGGTTAACACCTAAGTATTACCTGTAAGGAAACCTGCACTAAAATGGTGAATGTGCGAGAAGCTAGCACCAATGCTGTGCATAGGGCAAGAAGCATACCAAGAAATGCACCATAATGGACGTTGTTAATATACAACAGAATAACACCAAATCATTACAATGCCAACCCATGTAACCTAGAAGTACTACATGCCAACCTAAAAAAGAAACCTAATAGGTTACAAAAACCAAGCTGGCACGGATGCTGCTATACATATAGGGAGACAGTAGGACATGCGAAAGCAATACCCTACTAGATCGAAGGGTTATAGAATGACAAGATTGACAAATCAAAATCATGCTATAATTTGAACCAGAGCAAGTGACATGGGGTTACTTGCAAGTTACCTAGAAGGGAAACGAACCATGACGAAAAAGACAAAAGAACCGATCACACCTAGAAGCATAGGGGCGGCATTCGCAAGTGAGCAAGCAAACGTGAACGGGCAGTTGCTACAAACCCTCAAGCAAGCGATCAGTGCATTCACAATTGATCACCAAGCCGAATATGCGGAGATGATCGAAGGGTACGGAGAGCAAGCGAAGGGCCTTTACAATGCCAATACAGCGAAAGTGAGAAAAAGCGAATTTAAGAAAGTGATTGATCACGCAAGCAAGCAAGAAACCCGTCAAGTACTGTTCAACATAATTGATACATACGAAAGTGTGCAAAGCCTAGTAAAAGACCTTCGGGCATTGGAAAACGGTTCAAAAGTGATTGACGAAGAAGGGAAAATCACCAAGGCCCCGAAAGCCGAAAGCGAAGCAAGCGAAAGTGACGAAACCGAGACGGTGACAATCGAAACCGGCATGAGTCAACCAAGCATGATCGAAGCATTGGAAATCATTATGCAAAGTGCATACGATGCCGGATACTTGAAAGCGGCGGACTTGCTCCAGCAAGCAATGGCAAGCATTGGCAAGGGCGAGAAGTGATGGCATCGGGGAGGGTTGACAGCCCTTCCCAGCCTGAGCTACACTGGGTTTCAGCTTGAAGCGTTGTTGTCAACAGCGTTTCTTCGTGTAACTAGCAAGTAACTTTTTTGGAGATTTTCAAATGTTTGATTTTGTTAAGAGTTTTTTTGTGGCCCGTAAACACACACGGAACACCATTGGTCGTTTTGTCACTGTCTATGCCGCTGGTGTTCCACACAATGGCAAGATTGTTTCTGCTGGGTTTTTCCGTGTAGGGGTGAAGCTGGCAAAGTGTGGAGATATTGTCCACATCAAGCCCACATTGGTTGCCCGTGTACATCGTGACAAGAAGCGTTTGGTTACACGTAAGCAGCCAGATGCCATTGCAATTTGATAGAGAACGGCAATGAATGATAAATCTTTTACCATTTGTTGCCTGCTTATCATGGCAGGTGTTTTGTTAATGATATTTTTGGAGAACGCATAATGCTATCTCGTACATCTAAGCTGGGCTGTTATAGCTGGAGCTTACAAGCCATAGACAAATGCCCTGCGTCCATTGGTGCAGACGGTGAGCTTGTTGAGGTTTGTAAGGGTTGTTATGCCACCCAAGGCTTCTATCACATGAAGCCTGCCATTGCCCTTCGTGAGCGTAATGACAAGGAATGGCGGGAGGACAGTTGGGTTGATGACATGGTGAAGGCTTTGCGTAAGCAGACACACTTCCGTTGGTTTGACTCTGGTGACATGTTCACTGAGGCATTGGCTTGGAAAATACATGCTATTTGTGAAGCCACCCCTTGGTGTAAGCATTGGTTGCCCACACGTATGCACAAGTTCACCAAGTTTTCTAGGGTTATTGATGCCCTCAATGATTTGGACAATGTTGTTGTACGTTTTTCTAGTGACAATGTAGGCCAGCACATAGATGGTTTGTATGTGTCCCTTGTTGTTGATGCATACAAGCATGTTGACAAGACACATGTTTGTCCATCCAGCCTGCAAGATGGTAAGTGCCTCACATGCAGGGCTTGTTGGAGCAAGGATGTGCAGAGCGTTGCCTATGTTGCACACAGCAAGAAGATGGGCAAAATCATTCGTATGAAATTGGAGGCATGACATGACACTGAGAGAAATCAAACAAGCCGCATACCTAAATCACAATGTAATTTTTACAGACAAGGATGCACAGGATGTGATAGATACCAAGCCAGAGTGGATTGGTGAAGAGACAGCCGCAGATGCTGTAGCTGATTACTTAGATGCTTTTGGAAAGTGAAATATGAAATATACAATTGAAGTGTCTATGACTTACACACAAGTTGTTGAGGTAGAAGCAGACACACAAGAACGTGCAGAATTCAAGGCTTTCTTTGAGTTTGATATGGATAAAGCATGTCGAAGAGACAGTGAATTTTATGTACTAAAAACTGAGGAGGTTTCAAATGAAGACGTATAACGTTTATGTTGAGAAAGAAAGTGGTGATTATTTGGATGATTACACTTTGCAGGCACGTGACATTGACAGTGCCTACATGCAGGCATATGAACTGCACAACTGGCAACCTGTCACTGTCTACATTGATGAGGCAGAGACATTTTTTGATAGTAACCCGTTGGATAAGTTCCCAACTATTTGGAGCAAGACATGAAACTACCGTTTGACTGCACAATCATGGACAGTGAACCTATCGAGGTTACCAACCCATTTTCTGGTGACAGCTGTATGCTTACACCTGAAGCTGTGGCTGTCTATGATGTTGTTATGGGTGCCAATTTGATTGGTGATTACCAGACAGTTCGTAAGGGTGTTGCTTGGTTTCGTAAGCATTATGCCCGTGAATACATGATTTTATTGGACTGATATGACAGACTACAACACAACCATCCACCTAAACATCAAAGTTACCATCAATTCAAACAAGTCTCTGAGTGCCATTGACCTTCTTGGCATCATTGACGAGCTTGACTATGACCTGTCCAGCAACGATGAGAAGGTAAACTATTTAACCACAGAGATTGAAGGGTTTTCAACATGAAAGTGTTTGTATATTTCAACCTACACAAGAAGTGCTTTTCTGTTAAGGCATTGACAGGTGAGAACAAAGGCCGTGTCGTTGCACACACACATGACATAGAGCTTTTGTCTCCACGTTTTAAAGTGTCAGAGGCAGGCAGGCAACGTGTCCTACGTGAGAAGAAGAAGAACGTACATGCTGGTGTTGTTGGTTGGTATTACCCAGACATCATGACATGTAAGTTTCATGAGGACTATGAAACCATCAATGTTCGTTACAACCCGTATGTCTATTCATCTTTTGTTGATGACAACGAGAGTCCG
>Ga0114979_10000471_pt1 | contig 26674 bp, 24 predicted proteins | sample S_140625_EF_Meta_FD_87315 | JGI IMG/M metagenome (GOLD analysis project Ga0114979, IMG submission 87315) | Freshwater microbial communities from Lake Simoncouche, Canada to study carbon cycling - S_140625_EF_MetaG | ecosystem: Environmental > Aquatic > Freshwater > Lake | place: Lake...
GCCAAAATATAAAACCGGAACTCGAACCATTCAGAATCACCGCTGATCGCTTCCGTTGAAAGTCCGCATGCGTATTCGTCGCTCTGTCAATTTGGGGCGCGGCGTTATAAAACCGAAAATCGGAAAGTGATTTACAGACTTGCCACAGGAGCTCGAAAATCCCGAACCCACGCATTCGATTCCACTTTGAAACTCGCCCCTAAAATTCCGGAAAGGACGCCTAACCAGGCACTAGAGCCAACGACCATGCTTGTCACGGTCTGTGCTTACGCACAGCCCGCGCCAAGCATGGTCGCGGCTCAGTTTTGACGTTGGGCAAAACGGAAATTTCAGCCTCGCTATTTGCGGGCTGGTTTGCGAATTTAATTTGTTTGTATTATTAACCATAAAATAAGGAAAATCAAAATGGATGACTATGCTGCTGGAGCAATACTTGGCTCGCTCTTAATGGGCGCTGGATGCGGATTACTTCCGCTACTCGTTGGTCTCGCAACCCAAAAGGCTGGATTAGGGGTTGGGGGATTTATCTGTTGTGTTGTAGCCGGATTGGTTGCCGGAATTATTGGCGCTTTACCCGCCGCAATTATATTTTTGGTTATCATTGTCTCCAGTAAATCACCCACAAAAGAGTAAATCATGTTTAATATTACACATACCATCGCTGGCTCCGAAAGCCGCCCAGTTAAGTGGAAGACTGTCCCTCATGTTGGGGATTATATCGAATTAAATTCGGAATCAGGCTCTCAGGAATATAAGGTTCTGAAGGTTGTTCACATTTTCCGAAGAGGAGCAGATTCCCAAGACGGTGAAATATCCATTTATCTAGAAAAATCCGAATAGAGGATTTTACTTTATAGTTTCGGAGTATTCTTTTTCGACCCTCATTTCGCGAATGAGGGTTTTTATTTTATCACCCTCTTTAACACGAATACAAAATGCGCCCAACAAGGCAGTAGAGCCAACGACCATACATGTCACGAATTGTGCTGACGCACACTTCGCGCCATGTATGGTCGCGGCTCACTTTTGACGTTAGGCAAAAAATTATAATATGGCCGTCTATAAGTATTCTAAATGCCCGTATTGCGGAACCCCAATCGATTCATTCAAGATTACGGGAAGCAATGACTTGGCTGAATATGTCGGCAGATCAGCAGAGCAATGCAGGATGTGCAGACGCGTTTACAATACTGGACGTAAGCCTTGGGGGCAAATGGGCAAGTTCGAGCGCTTTACTATCTTCTGTAGGATTGCGGCAGGGGCTTCCGTGAGTGGACTATATTTTGGCTTACCAAGTCTAATGGTAATTCTTTTCTCGCTAGGAGGCCTTGGATATGATCCGAGAAGCTCGGTTCAGGTTTCTATTTTTATTGTATTATGGGCTTGTTTTACATATCGCAGCTCCCTGAAATACAGGAAATGGTTGCAGAAATTAGCCACTTTAGATGATGTTTGATATGAGTGTCATGAGATATCTAGACGATTACTTCCAATGATTACATTTAAGGAGCAAGCAACATTAGGCAGAAATAGCCAAATTCTCGTGAAGAAGAAGGCTCGAATACCACGCACTCATTCGCACTACAAGGAAGGAGCTGATAATCTCGTATGGATTACAAAGGGTCGAATCGAGAAGTCCCCATTAGGCTACTTTCAGTATTTTGAGCCTGAAACCAACGAACTTAATCCATCCTTTAAGGCGGATAGCCTTGATGAGCTAAAAGCTAAGATCATCAAGCACCTATCAGAATGAAAAATGAGCCTAACAAGGCAGTAGAGCCAACGACCATACATGTCACGGTCTGTGCTTACGCACAGCCCGCGCCATGTATGGTCGCGGCTCACTTTTGACGTTAGGCAGAAAACATGAAAACCGCATTACACGCCAATATGTGTGATCAAGCTACGACGAAAATCGCCGATGCCCTACATCGTCCGTTTAAGTCCATAGGCGCTGCGCTTAGTAGGGAATACGGTGGGACTATTGAGCATCTGTGGATCGATTTCGAACTGATCCAGTCCCACTGTGAGGCGCGCCCCATTCGATCATTTCGATTTCAGAAAAAAGTCGGAGGCGGAAAGTTTAGTCTCACCGGCTTGCAGACTTCGGTTAGCACGAATGTAGGACATTACAGTGTCCGGCCCGATTTCGATACGCTTTTGAACCTACCACACGATTCTGTTGTGCCCTATGTTCTCTCTCTGATTTACGACTCTACATCTGTGCTTATTGATAAGTCGAAGAAGCTGGGTGGATTCAATGCCGACCAATTCAGAAAAGATTTTATTTTAGTCTGCGGGACGCACGGCTACTCACTTAGCCCGTAAGTCATTTGATAGTATTTTATATACAGAAATGAAAACTGAGCCTAACAAGGCAGTAGAGCCAACGACCATACATGTCACGAATCCTGCTAACGCAGGCTTCGCGCCATGTATGGTCGCGGCTCACTTTTGACGTTCGGCAAAAAATAAATGACTACCACACCCAAATCACAGCTTAAAGGAATCGGAGGATGGCTACTCTTCTTCTGTATCATTCTCACTATCCTCACTCCTGTCGTTATACTTGGCGTAATCGGAGCCACATCTACACTAAGCGACAGCATTCAAGACCGATTTCCTGCTTACGTTCGATTAATTACGATAGGCCAAATCATTAATTTCGGATTTTTCTTTTATTGTCTTTATGTTGGTATCGCGCTTTGGCAGACCAAGAAAGGTGCAGTATCAAAGGTCCAAATGTTTTTGATAGCTTATGCATGTTTTGCTCTGCTTCGTGCAGTTATGCCCTATCTAGGGGATTTATCAGGAGATATTAAGACACGACTCGTGAATATTTATGGACTCAATGCCATTCGAGTTTTCTTTTTTTCGCTTATTTGGCACCAATATTTAGCTCGCTCCGTTAGAGTGAAAAACACTTTTCCAGAATCCTGAAAAACCACGGAGCCGAACCAAGCGCCAGAGCCAACGACCCTATCTGTCACGCCTCGTGCTCCGAGCAGCACGAGCCGCGCCAGACAGGGTCGCGGCTCATCTTTAACGTTAGGCAGATATGAAAAAACCAACTTTCCCGGCGTTCCTAGCATCCTCATCAAAAACAAAATGAATAAACTAATATATCTAATTGTCTGCTTGGTTTCCATCAGCCTAGCCAAAGCGGAAACCTACGGCTACCTAACCATGGATCAAGAAGTGCAACTTGCAACAGGTGATGTGTTGCAGGTGCTGTCTGCAAGAGAATCAAACCAAAGTGGATTAACCCTGAATCTCACCCTTCCAGATACCACAGAGATTGCAATCTACCGAACGACACTTGGATTCACCCACTCGTTCCTTGGAACTGCAGCTTCGCAGGTGTCGATACCTGGGGGCAGCAGTGAACAGTCCAAGCTAGTCGGCCCATGCAAAGTGACATCGAAATGCGTATATTTATCTTACAGAATTGTCCGAGCATCTGAGGTTCAGTATAAGCAAATGAATATTGTTTCACTTCCCGCAGACGTTGTCGGAGCCGGGACTCATAACATTGTCGTCGAAGCTAGCGACGATCTCCAGACTTGGACTCCTGTTCATTCATCTCCGATTGGGGGGAATAAGGCGTTCTTCAGAACTCGAATTACTACTATCGCCCCCTGAACTGAACGAAAGGCGCCTAACAAGGCGCTACAGCCAACGACCATGCCTGTCACATTTCGTGCTGACGCACGAACTGCGCCAGGCATGGTCGCGGCTGAGCTTTGACGTTAGGCATTAATATGAAAAAACACGTCATCCTATTTCTGATTTTAATGTGGAAGCTCTGCCAGCCCGCCTATGGACGAATCGGCGAAACACCAGAACAGTGCATTTTGCGCTATGGTAAGCCAATAAACATTCTCAAATATGAAAACGCGATGCATTTCAAGAAATGGGGATATTTAATATTCGTGAAGTTTAAAAATAACATCGGCGACTCAATTTCATATCAGAAGGAAGCGGTGGAAATGCAAGGCTCTGGAATCTATGCAATAGGCAGTATACCTGAATCTGAATTATTGAAAATCATGAAAGCTAATGGAGGCAATCGAGATTGGAAAGTGGAGTGGTTTGACCCTAAGTGGACTGCCTGGAGGACGACGGACGAACAGCTCTTTGCTCGCTATGATTCTATTAATATGACGTTCGGAATCATTAAGACAGATCCGGAGAAGCAAGCTCAGCGGAATGCTAAAGAGGAAACAGACTTCTGAAACGACGCCTAACCAGGCGCTACAGCCAACGACCATGCCTGTCACATTTCGTGCTTACGCACGAACTGCGCCAGGCATGGTCGCGGCTGAGCTTTGACGTTAGGCAGAATCAAAGAAAGCAATCGGTAGATTCCCCAAATACTAATCGAACAGAAATTTCATAAATCATGAACGCATATCTTCAAATCGAAGAAGGTGAAATCATCCTATTGTCCGCTATCGTATATGCCAAATACACCCCTCCGAATGTGTTAAAGGAGCCAGTTCAATCAACCGGAAGTATCATGTCAAAGCTTGTGCAGCAACACAGTGCCGAGTTTACTGAATTATATCTAATCCTATCGACTGGCCGTGAGTTGCGGAAAGAAGGCAAACAGGCGACATTTCTATGGAACGAATTTAGACGATATTGTATCACCAACAGCCCGTCGACTGCGATCTTATCGGAAGAAAAAATTAGCCTAACAAAACACTAGAGCGAAGCCGGTTGCTTGTCACATCTCGTGCTTACGCACGAGCTGCGCCAAGCAACCGGCTCGCTCAGTTCTAACGTTAGGCAAAAATATGAAAAAACCATTCGTAGCATTTATACTTAGCTTTCTCCTGCCTGGCGCTGGATTAGCATATCTCGGAAAATGGAAGTGGGCCGCCATAAATCTTGGCTTCGTTCTACTTATCGGACTCATCGCCGCATTCGCATTACCAGACGATGTATTCGATCATTACAGCCATTTGATTGCCGTCGGACTAGGCGGCGGTTCTGGCGGATTAGCCCAAACACTAGCTGCTCAAAGAAATCAGAAAATTCAACGGAATGAAGAAAACGGAGCCTAACCATCAGCCCGAATATTATTTAGGCCATTCGCGTATGAAGCAATATCTCGCCCAGAATATAAAACCACGGAGGCCTAACCAGGCGCTTCAGAGAACGACCATGGATGCATTGTTTGCGAATGAAGTAACTAGACTGGTCGTCTCTGAGCTTTAACGTTAGGCAGAAATGAAATTACTGATCACATTATCCTGTTTCCTTGGACTACAGTGCGCCTTTGCCGGCGCAATTGATGACGTCATATCTAAATTTGATCGGCACGGTCTATGGCTAAACGGGATGTTTATCCCTATTATTGAACCAGAAACGATCGATGAAAATGTCTTAGCAGCGAAAATTCTCACGTCATATAGGAAATCAAGCAAAGAGCTCCAGATTCTCGAACAGGACGATATCAGTGCGCTGAAAATTGGGATTTCCGGAATGAAGGCTATGCACGTTCGTGTTATCCGCACCTCGATGTATCCTCCACCCGAAAAAGAAATTCCAGAGGAATGGGTTATCGTCTATCAGTTTCAAGGCGGGACCACTGGATGGTGGAGTCGCATTTACACAATCGAAGAAAAAAAGACGCCGAACAAGGCAGTAGAGCCAACGACCATGCGTGTCACAGATCCTGCTAACGCAGGCTCTGCGCCACGCATGGTCGCGGCTCACTTTTGACGTTAGGCAGAAGAACATGAGCAATCCGCAGAAACCCAAAATCTACGTTCACTCGGGCCCGCAAGGATACTGGAAGATTTGTGCGAACACTGTAGGCGGACGAAACATCGGAATAATCGACTCCGACGGATATATCAGCGGGAAAAAGCCGAATAAGCTTCCGCATTTTCCGACTAAACCTGGATTCCAGCAATCGACGAAAGGAGCTAGCCGAAAAGATGGAGGAAGCGGATACCTTGGATGGGCACCGTTTGGTAGCTTTGAAGGTGCCCTTGAATATCTAAAAGAACATTACGAAGTAATCAGAAAATGAAAACAGAGCCTAACCAGGCGCTAGAGCCAACACGGGCGCTTGTCACAGATCCTGCTTACGCAGGCTCTGCGCCAAGCACCCGTGCGGCTCATCTAATACGTTAGGCAGAAGCAAACCAAAACATACAATGGGATTCATCGACAGCAACGACTTCGAAGTAACATGTCGGAAATGCGGCGAGGCGGAGACTGCACGCGTCATTCAGCGTGGCTCTTCTTACGGTGCCCGCTGGAGCGAACCGCGGGCACTTTCGAAGTTCGAGACCAGTTGGACTGATGACGCTACATCTGGCCCTCAACTTACTTCAGCAAAGTGCCGCAGTTGTGGCATTGACGCCATTATTAAGTGGAAATAGACGAAGACTAGCGTTACAAGGCATTATGAAATTATCATGTCCAACGTGTAGCGCGATCAGTGAAGTGGAGGATCAATTTGCCGGTCAGATAGCAGACTGTCCTGCGTGTAATCAGTCTTTGGTGATTCCAACGCCTCCTGCGGAACCACCGATTTTAAGAGCAGCGCCCAGAAACCAATCGAAGAATCGCTCTTCCGCAATAGGAATTGTGCGGTGGATCCGTGCTTTTGTAGGTTTTTTCTTTTGGCTTCAAATTCTCGGAATGCTGCCTGTCCTGACTTGGATATTTAGTCCAACGGACATTAGCGGGGAAATGATCGGAATGTTGTTTATGAAGATTGCTACAGCCTCTATTTTTTGGGCGGTCTTTTATGGTTTAAGGATACTGATTAACGACCTTCATTACAGGAGGTATGGATCGCCTCACCCAATCTTGAGTCGAAAGAAGTGGGCGCTATAGAAGAGTCCATCACTGCCGAAATCCGTGGCGCCAATTACGGCCCGGTGAAATGAAAGAGGAAATCAAAAATGAGCCTAACGAGGCGCTAGAGGGGAGGCGAACGCTTGTCACGAATCCTGCTTGCGCAGGCTTCGCGACAAGCGTCCGCCTCCCTCAGTTTTGAACGTTGGGCAAAATGCAAACTTGACAAGACCCACGTAATGGACATTATCACGTCCATATGAAAGCAATCACCTATACAGCGGCCCGTGAAAATCTTGCATCCACGATGAACGGGGTCTGCCTTGATCACGATCCGGTTATTATCACCCGCAATCGAGATCAGGCAGTGGTCATGATGTCACTTGAAGATTACGAGTCCCTACAGGAGACCGCTTATCTATTACGGTCACCGGCCAATGCACGCCGACTTCTTGAGTCGATTACCGAACTGAAGGGAAATTCTGGTGTTACTAAGTCTTTGGCTGACTTAGCGAAATGAATATCCAGTTTTCATCGCGAGGCTGGGATGACTACACATATTGGCAGCAATTCGACAAAAAGATTCTGAAGAAGATTAATGAACTATTAAAGGACATTAGTCGGAATTCATATGAAGGGATCGGAAAGCCGGAACCATTGAAGCATGCATTGAGTGGATATTGGTCACGTCGGATTACTGATGAGCATCGTTTGGTCTATCGAGTCGATGGAGATACGGTTAAGGTTGCACAAGCGCGTTATCATTATGAATGAAAATGAGCCCAACAAGGCAGTAGAACCAACGACCATACATGTCACGAAACCTGCTGACGCAGGCTTGGCGCCATGTATGGTCGCGACTCACTTCGGAAGTTAGGCAGAAGAAAACTTGAATTTTTGAAGCAATATGGCATATTGCTGTAGTCATGGCCGATCTAAGATTTGAGTGGGACCCTAAGAAGGCAGCCACCAACGAGAAGAAGCACGGCGTCACGTTTGGTGAGGCCCAGTCGGTCTTTTCAGACGAGGATGCCTTAGTCATTCCGGACCCCGACCATTCTCAAGTGGAGGAGAGGTTCATTATCCTTGGGTTAAGCAGCCAAGACCGGGCGCTTGTTGGCGTGCACTGTTTTCGTGCCGAGGGGAGCGTTATTAGAATTATTTCCGCAAGACGTGCAGGAACCAAAGAACAGAAAACTTATTGGGAGAAGAAATCATGAGAGCAGAATACGACTTCACTAACGCCTATAGGAATCCATACGTTAAGAAAGAAAAGAAGGCGATCACTATTCGCCTGGAGACGGATGTGGTTGATTATTTCAAGGCCATGTCCGCGGAAACCGGCATACCCTACCAGAACCTAATCAATCTATATCTCAGAGACTGCGCTGAGCATAGCCGGAAGCTAAGCTTGGTTTGGAATAAGAAAGAAAAATTAGCCTAACCAGGCACTAGAGCGAAGCCGATTGCTTGTCACGAGTCCTGCTTTCGCAGGCTCCGCGCCAAGCAACCGGCTCGCTGATCTTTGAGGTTAGGCAAAAATATAACTTGATTTGGTGATCGTTCGGGATACCGTCATACGCATGGAAACCGTAACCATATCACCAAAATTTCAAATTGTTATACCACAACGTATAAGAGAGGCGATGGGGCTTCGTTCTGGCGAAAAAGCCCGGATGTTGTCCTTCCGAAATCGAATCGAAGTCATTCCTCTCCGCGACATCAGATCGCTTCGTGGTTATTTAAAAGGAATTGATACTTCATTTGTTCGCGATGGCGATCGCGTATGAATGTCGTAGATTCATCTGCATGGCTCGCATATTTCGCCGACGAGCCGACTGCCGACTTTTTTTCTCAGGCGATTGAAGATGCGGAACTATTGATTGTTCCTTCCGTTTGTATTTACGAAGTATTTAAGGTTATTGTCCGAGAAAAAGGCGAAGATGATGCCTTTCTGGCAATCGCAGCTATGCAGCAGGGGAAGGTTGTAGATTTGGATGCAGATCTTGCTCTAGAGGCCGCTGCGGTTGGTAATGATGAGCAATTGGCATTTGCTGATTCTATTATTTATACGATTACGCAGAAATATAATGCGACGCTCTGGACGCAGGACGGGCATTTTTCACAGAAACTCAGCGTTCAATACATCGAAAAGAAGAAAAGCAACTGAGCCGAACCAGGCGCTACAGCCAACGCCCCTGCTTGGCACGTCGGCTGCGGAACAGCCTTTGGTGCCAAGCACCCGTGCGGCTCATCTTTAACGTTGGCCCAGGTAGTTTCGTGTTTCCGCGTGCTAGATTTATTTGGCAAACCTGCCTTGGTTTTTGAAAGGCTCATTCCACTCCATGCGCACACCCCCCACCGCCCAGCTAAAGCTCACCGGCCGATGCTTCGCCATGGCCCTCCTAGTGGTGGCGCTCACCTCCTGCGCCAGTTCGGGACATTTGGCATCTGCACAGCGGGAGAGCAAAGCCAGCATTTCCCAGCTGAAACTCAAAGAGCTCGACCAAGCCACCTGCAGTTTTGCCGACCGCTACGTCACCTTGATTTCCGATGCCTGCGATCAGGCCGATAAACTAGCGACTACGCCGGTCGCGCGAAGCCAGGCCCTGCGTTTAAAACTACATCATGCCTCCTCTGCCTATGCGATCGCCACCGGACCAAGCCCGCTCGGTCAACTCCTCGATCTCTGCAGCATCGTCACTTTAAGCAAAATCGAGCTGGCGGACGAGGGGCGCGCCACCCTCGTATTCGGACCGCTTGGCGGCCCCGTGATCGCCCGGGCTTTTATACAGGCCCACGAGGACATCTGGCGCATGGCCAGCGACTATCTCAATCCCGAGGAAATCGAAGCGGTTAAGGCTGTCATCGTCGAGTGGCGGCGACAGAATCCGGACGTGGCCATGCTGGCCTATGTGCGTTTCGATGATTTCGCCAAGGCACGCGCTGGATTACAGCAGGTTCGTCCTCAAATCGGAGGCCTCTTTTCCCAGATCAGTGAAGCTAATCGGAAACTAGAAAACGCCCAGACCTTTGCGGAGCGCACTTTTTTTTACGCGCAACGCGTGCCACGTTTGATGCAGTGGCAAACCGAGCGGACAGTGGATGCTATTTTACAGGGGCCCGATGTGCAGCGTGTCATTGGGCAGAGCGATGCGTTCACCCGCGCCATCAGCGACGTGGCGGCGGAAGTTAAAAAAATCGACCAGCGCCAGACCGAGCTCTCAGCACTTTTGGCGCAGGTCGATCGCATCGTGCAAGAAGTGAAGGGCTTCGGACCGGAGATCCGCGACACCGTCGCCACGGTCAACGCGCTCAATGAACCCGTGCGGCAGAATCTCGTGATCGTGGATCGTATCCTGGAGCGGCAGGCGAACCAACCACACGATCCAAACGCCAAGCCGCTAGACTTGGCCGAGGTGCGTGGCTTGATCAAAGATGCCACCGCCGCCCTCGCCGAGTTGCAGCCGATTTTAAAGGACACCGAAGCGCTAACTGACCCTGGTTTTATCGACGCCCGTCTGCAAAAATTCCATGAAGCAGCTGAACAACGAGTCGATCATGTTTACTACCGCTCCGTCGAGCTGATCGGCCTGGCATTTCTGGCCGGCCTAACGCTGATCTGGTTTCGTGCCCGCCTCCGCGCAAAATCGTAAAGCGGGCAATTCAGCGGGGACACAAGGTAAGGTCTAGCCGCTGCTGAATTAGCCTAACAGGCGCTGGAGCATATTCCGCCGGCGCGTGCGGTGCCGGTGGCCATTTAAACGACGTGGGCACTTGTCGTGGCCAGGTTAAATTACTGTTGGTAATTGACTAGCATAACCCACACCGTTGGACTGTTGGAGGCTTCCCAAGTGATGGCTTGGTTTAGCGGGTTGCTTCAAACTTGTTTAAAAATAAAGCGAAGCGTTCGTGGACGTGGTTCGGCTAAGGGCACGCAGGGGAATCGTGGCGGGGCATCCAAACGAGTAAATCTTACCAAGAGAAGCCGTCCTGAGGACTATTATTCTATCAATCGGCGTCATCCAAGGTTGCTACGCCGAACTTCACGCATGTAGATAAGCTCTCGCTCGCGTAGCCTCTTTGAGAAGCGACAGCACTCCGATAGACACCAGAAAGCAACCAACCGTTTTTATGCAAATCTACGTTGCCAAACAAGGTCAGCAGTTTGGCCCCTACCCGCTCGAAGTCATCAATGCTTGCGTCGCGAACGGCACGTTCCAACTGAGCGATCTCGCGTGGCATCAGGGCGCGGATAACTGGGCTCCCTTGGGGACGATTCCCGGAGTCGTGGCAGGCCGGCAAACCCCTTCACTCAAATCAGGCGGAGTGAATTTGGCCGAGGCTTCTACCCTCCGCTTGGCGACGGCGGGGAGCCGGCTATCCGCATCCTTGCTAGATATGCTGATCGGCTGCAGCTCCATGCTACCGGGAATCGTTATCCTCTTCACGAAGCGTGATGACACAAATATGCTGATTGTGGGTGGCGCCGTGGTGGTGCTCGCTGCGCTAAGCTTCGCCATCGTTCAACTCTATATGTTATCTGTCCGCGGGCAAACCATCGGCAAGCGAATCATGGGGATCAAAATCGTGGCATTTGCCGATGACTCGTTGCCAGGGTTTTATAAACTACAAGTGCTACGCAGTTTGGTGCCGGGATTATTGGCGGCCATACCCTACCTCGGTTGGATATTCTGGATCATCGATAGTTGTTTTATATTCCGTGATGACCGGCGTTGCATCCATGACCTGATTGCGGGCACAAAAGTCGTTGTAGCCTGAAAACTCATTAATATATCGCCGGCTGGGTGATGATATAACCATTTCCTGATCCAAACCTCGCAGCCTTGCCTTTTAATCTATAAGATAAGCGCTGAACAGCCCCCCCTCCCCCGCCCTTCTTTAGCAAACGGCCTAAACGGCGAAGGGAAGGCGGGGCGGGGTCAAGCCGACGATGAGAGTTGGCCTATCCGGCCATCACTTCAGCCAATTTGGAGGTGTTCTTGCCGCCGCCCATCGCGAGGTCGGGCTTGCCACCACCTTTACCGTCGAGCTGGGCGGTGAGGGTTTGGATGATCTTCCCCGCGTTTTTGCCCGCTTTGATGGCGGCAGGGCTGCACAGCGCGACTACGCTGGCCTTATCCCCGATCACCGCGCCGAGCTGCACCACGCCATCGCCCAGCAAGCCAAGGACTTGCGCGCCGAGGTTACGGAGGGCTTCGGCGCCGTCCGAGGTGACCACGGCGGAGATGAAAGGCAGGCCATCGCGAGTGGTGGCACCGGCGACGAGCTTGGCGGCCTGGGCGGCCGCAGCAGCGGCTTCGAGCGCGGCGAGTTTCTTGGCCTGCTCGGCTTTTTCGGCCAGCAGTGCGGCGAAGCGTTGTTCCAGTTGGGAAAGGGGGGTGCCCACCTGCTCGGCGAGGGCGTGGAGGCGCGCCTCGCTGGCGGCGACGGCATCAATGGCGGCCTGACCGCAGACGGCTTCGAGGCGTCGGGTGCCGGCGGCGACCGCGCCTTCGGAGACGATTTTGAAGAGACCGATCTCGCCCGTGGTGTTCACATGGGTGCCGCCGCATAGTTCGCGGCTGTAGCCACCGATATCCACCACGCGCACGCGTTTACCGTATTTCTCGCCGAAAAAAGCCAGGGTGCCCTTGGGCTTGGCGTCAAAGTCGGTCTCATAGCCCTTGACCTCGGCGTTGTCCAAAATGCGGGCGTTTACAATGCCCTCGATCTCGCGAAGCTGAGCTGGGGTGACAGCCTCGAAATGGGCGAAATCAAATCGCATGCGGTCGGGGGCGTTGAGCGAGCCGGCCTGGCGGACGTGCGTGCCAATGACGCGGCGCAAGGCGAAATGCAGCAGATGCGTGGCGGTGTGGTGGCGCTGGATGGCACGGCGGTGATTCATGTTTACGCCGGCTTCGACCAACGTTCCGACGAGCGAATCGAGGAAGGCGGCGGTGACAGGCACGGCACCGCGGGGGGCCGACGGCAGGAGACGGCCGTCGAGGTTGGAAACTTGGTGTAGGTGGCGACCGGCTTTGTCCTTGATGGTATCACCAATCTGCACGGCCTGGCCCTGCGCGAGGAGCACGCCGCAATCGCCCAACTGCCCGCCCATCTCGGCGTAGAAGGGAGTTTCATTAAACACGAGGTAGGTATCGTCGCCGGAACGGACGACCTCGGTGACGGTAACGGCGTAGGACTGTGATTTGCCAATCACATAGCCGATGAAGGGCGTGGGCCTGGCCTCGGCGGCCTCGGCGCCCTCGGTGGCGGCGACCAAGATGACTTTTTTAGTGGAAGCCTGCCCGCGGGCACGTTGCTGGTCCATCAGGCGCTCGAACTCGGCGGTGTCCACCGTGAGACCTCGCTCGGTAGCGAGCAGCTGAGTCATGTCGAGAGGGAAACCGTAGGTATCGTAAAGCTCGAAGGCGAGGGCGCCGGAGATCACGGACGCGCCAACGGCGGCTTTGTTGAAAATAGCGAGACCGCGATCGAGGGTGCGGCCGAAACTCTCCTCCTCGCTCTTGATCACGCGGCGGATGATGTCCTGGCGCTCCTTTACCTCGGGGAAGACCGAGCCGAGGCTCTCGACCACAGGGGCAACGAGTTGCTCGAAGAAACCGGGTTTGAGGCCGAGCTTGGTGCCGTAAAGAATCCCACGCCGAAGGATGCGACGGATAACATAATTCCGGCCTTCGTTACCCGGCATGATGCCATCGGCAATCGAGAGGCTGACGGTGCGGGCGTGGTCGGCCAGCACGCGGTAGGCGACGTCGATGTTTTCCTGTTCGCTCAGGCCTTCGCGTTTGGTGGGGACGGTGCCGGTGTAGACTTTGCCGGGCGCAAGTTCGGCGATCCTGATGAAAAGGGGCGCAAAGACGTCAGCGGCGTAGTTCGAGGGCTCGGCGGAGAAATCGGTGAAACCCTTGGTGTTCGCGTGGATGCCGGCGACGCGCTCGAAGCCCATGCCGGTGTCCACGTGCTTGGCGGCGAGGGGGGAAAAGGTGCCGTCAGCGTTGGCATTGAACTGAATAAAAACGTGATTCCAGATCTCGATGCAGCGAGGGCTGGAGGAGTTTACGCCCTTGCGGCCCTCGGCCTCGTCGTCGGAGGGGAGCAGGTTAAAATGAATTTCCGAGCAGGGTCCACAGGGGCCGGTGTCGCCCATCTGCCAGAAATTGTCCTTTCGGTTGCCATGGACGATGTGGATGGCGGGATCGAGACCCTCAGCGCGGAAAAGGTCTGTCCAAATGGCAGCGGCCTCGTGGTCGAACTCGGAAGGGTCGCCCGGCTTGGGGGCATAAACGGTGGCGAAGAGGCGCTTGGCCGGGATGCCCCAGACCTTGGTGAGCAGGTGCCAGCCCCAAGTGAGGGATTCTTTCTTAAAGTAGTCGCCGAAGGACCAGTTGCCCAGCATCTCGAAGAGAGTGTGGTGGTAGGTGTCATAGCCGACGTCCTCGAGGTCGTTGTGTTTACCACCGGCGCGGATGCATTTCTGGGTGTCGGCGGCGCGGGTATCGGCAGCGGGGCGAGCGCCGGCCCACTTGGAGACATCGGCCTGTTTATCGCCAAGAAAGATAGGCACGAATTGGTTCATGCCGGCATTGGTAAACAGCAATCCGGGGGAGTCCGGCAGGAGCGACGACGAGGGAACGATCGTGTGCTGCTGCGCGTGGAAGAAATCGAGGAAAGACTGGCGGATTTGCGCGGAGGTCATCGGCGAAGGTGGAAAAATGGGCAGCACACTCGTCGAGGCAGAGACTGGCAAGCGGGGAGTGGCGCCGCGCCCTCCGACCAATGCCAGTGCGTTACCCGGCAGTGCTTGCCGCTTGGGAAAACAGAAGGTGAACACAGAGTTAAATTCACAAATTAAAGTATAATAAATATATTTTATGTAATGTTTTACATTACTTATACGGCCGCTAGTTCCTTCCGAATCAGCTTATGGCTAGACTGAAAAAGGTAGGCCTGTGCGAACGACCGACCAGTAGGCACCGATCTGAGTCCTGTTTTTGCGGCGATTACACCCCTGCCGAATTTAACTAAAACCCAGAAACCCAAACGATGTGAAAGCTTACAGAAAATCGTAAAATAAAATTAAACTTTAACGCACCTGGGCCGACTTAAACCCACGGTGCCTAAAATACTGCTCATCGACGACGACGAAACTGTCCGGGAAGTATTAAGCCTAGCGTTGGAAAGGGTAGGCCACACTGTCGCCTCGGCCTGCGACGGCCGGGAGGGATTGCGTTATCTCGAACAAAACACAGTCGATTTGGTTGTTACCGATATCGTTATGCCCGAGACCGAAGGCATGGAGTTGATCCAGCGGGTCCGCTCGGCTTGCCCAAACCTAAAGATCATCGTTATGTCCGGCGGCGGTCGCCTGCGCGACACGAGCTACCTGCAAACCGCCACACTTTTGGGCGCAGATTACGCGTTAACAAAACCCTTTGGCGGGGCCCTATTGCTGGCCGCCGTAGAGACCGTGCTGGCGAGTTAAGACTAGGCAGCGAATCTGCGCCGAGCTAGCTCACCTGCGCCCCCCGCCCGGTCACTAAGGCCTCAGGGCAGGACCGTAATCGAAAACGGTAAAAAGTGCTCGTGATTCTGCAGATTTACCTGAGCCCAAATGATATAAGCTCCGGGACGAGGAATCGTAAGATCAAAGCGTAGCACGGGAGCATTCCGATCCGGGGCGGCTACCATAGTGTCGCCCGGCTTAGCCGCCCTTGGATGCAGGTGGGCGAAACCACTGCGGTCCTTATCAAAAGCCACCAGATGGGCGTAGGCATCCATAACGATCGTCAAGGGCACCTCCCCGCCGTCTTGCTCTCGGCCGGAAAAAATCAGGGTGGACGCCACCCCGGCTCGAACCGCTCCCCCGTCCTCAGTTGCCAGTCGAAAAAACCAGGGACCGATGGAGCGTTCCGCACCCGACGGAGAGGCTGCAACCGCCTGCACCGGCACAGCGCTACCGCTGGCGGTAAAATCGGCAAAAGCATACAAACCACGCCCGGTAACGACGGGCGTGAAGTCTGCGAAAATCCGATAAACCCCCGTTAAAGAAGGGGTATGCTCAAATTCCCACTCACCCGGAACGCGCCCCGCCACCGGGTGAATGTGCTGATAGTCGCGGAGAGTAGGATCGATGACCAGTAAATGCAGTTTTCGCGTGTGCACAGTCAACAGATCCACCGGCCCGATGGGCAATCCCCCTGCGGTGGCGAGGCTGAGCACGAAACGCGTAGGCTGACCTGCAGTGGGTGAGAACGAACCAGCAAGGGGGCGCAGTGTCAGACTAACCGGCGAACGCGAGGCCACAACCGGTATAAACTGTGGACGCGTGGGGTCACACATTTCCAGCGCATTAGTCCCCGCCACCCGGAAATCCATGTGGTTAAGATTAGTCCCAGTGGGTAGCGCTCGGAACCCGAGATACAAGGCCAGCGCTCCGGCCGTGAGCGCCGCGACAGCACGCCAGTTGACGCGAGGACGGACTGGTGGAACGGCGTTCATCAGCGCTTCATCCGCTCCACAAACTCATCGGCCGTCCAAACGGATCCGTCCGCCCGCCAGACGATGCGGCCCTGATCGTTAATCAAAAGGGTTGCCAGAGTATGGGTGAGCACGCCGCCCTTCATTTCAGTCAGAATACCGAACTGCTTAAAGAGATCTTTGATCGCACCCTCCGGGCCCGTTAAAAAAGAGAAGTTGGTGGTGTCGATACCTCGAACCTCGGCGTATTCGCGCAAAACCCCCGGTGTGTCGTATTCAGGATCCAAAGTGATGGAAATCAGTTCCAGGTTCAACACACCGGCGGCCTTGGCCTTGGCCTGGGTCTCCATCATCCGGGCGGTGGAGGCCGGACACATGGTCGCCACCGGACAACGGGTAAAAATAAAGTTGAGCAGGATCTGCTTTCCCCGCCAACGGCCAGCGTCGACGACCTCGCCCCGCTGGTCATACAGGGCGAAGTCAGGCAAGTTTTCGCCCACCTCGCGGTAGGCGGCACGTCCACGGATATTGGTGTCTTCGCGCAGCTTGGAGGAAGCCTGCCCAACCGCCGCGTCTTTCACTGAATCTACCCACCAGACCCCTTCGAGTCGAAAGCGACCCGCCCCTTCATCCATCAAAGTGGCGCGGAGCGCGGCACCCTCGCGAGCCAAGGCGAGATCTCCCGGCCCGACCAGAAACTCCATGGTCATGCGCGGCATGAAGCCCGGGATCTCATCGTGGTCGATCAAGAGGCTGGCGCGTTCCTTCAGCACGCTCACCACCCGACCAGTTAAGACGCGGTTAGCCGTGGTCGTCTTGGCTGAGGCCACGGGGCGAGCAACGTCCGATCGGGGTTGGCAACCCGTCGTGCCGCCAGTCGCAAGCAAGGCGAGCAGGAGCGCGGGCCGGGCTAAAGGGGTCCATGCGTTCATCCGCCCACCGTTCCGCCCGAGGGAAACGTTTGTCAAAGGGATTGCGGATTCTAGGTTCCCTCTTTCCTTCCGCGTGCCGAACCGCTCCATACCTTCGCCCGCGACCAGCCTCTTCATTCTAAACCGCCGTGCCCACCATCTCAGAAGCCAAACAAAAGTCCTCCGCCAACGGTGACCGCAGCCCGTCCTTCCAACCCGCACTAGCCACCTTTGCCTGGGGCGCGTTCATCTGGATTTTCTTCATTATCTACAAGGGGGCTTTCACCACCAGCATCGGCGCGGGCATGGTCTTCCCGGACTGGCCCCTTTCAAATGGTTCCCTCAACCCCACCGGCTGGCTGCACGATCAGGACATGCTGGCTGAGCACGGCCACCGCCTGACCGCCGGCGTGATGACCATTCTTTGCGTGGTCCTCGCCCTCTGGCTGCATCTCCGTGAAGCCCGCGCTTGGTTGCGGCGACTCGGCTGGGCCGCCCTCGCGCTGGTATTTCTGCAGGCCTTCGTCGGCGGCCTGCGTGTGCTCCTCGACCACCTGCATGTGGAAATGGTGAATACCAGCGTCGGCCGACTCTTCGCCATGGGCCACGCCTGCCTGGCTCAGCTCTTTCTCTGCACCATCGCTGCCATTGCCGTGGCCAGCTCACGTCCATGGATCGAGCGCCGGGCGGGCCTGCGGGCCGCGACGACCCCCAGCTTGCGCCGCTATGCACTCCTTTGTCTGGGACTGCTTTTCACCCAGCTCGCCATCGCCGCCGTGATGCGTCACAGTTTTGCCGGCATGGCCATCCCGTCCTTCCCGCACAGCACCCCCGAGGGAAACCTGCTGCCCTCGGTATGGAGTTTTGCCGTCGGCATCCAGTTTGCCCACCGCGTCATGGCCGCCGTGCTCACGCTCGCCCTGATTGGCCTCGCCAGCTCGATTTGGCTGAGCCGGGCCGCCCCCAGGGCAATGCGGCTGGGCGCCGGCGCGTTGCTGTTTCTCCTCGCGCTCCAAGTCTTTCTAGGCGCTGCCACCGTGCTAAGCGGGCGCAGCCCTTACTACGCCACTTGGCACGTGATCATCGGTGCCTCGCTGCTAGTCACGACCTTTCTGATCACGTGGGTGCTGCACCGCGAACAAGTCGATTACACCCCAGCTGCCGCATGAGCGCCACCGAGCCCACCACGTCAGCCGCACCTGTCGCCACAGCCTCAGCCTCGTCCTGGCGTGACCTGCTGGATTTAACCAAGCCGCGGCTTAGCCTGCTCTCGGTGCTCACCACGCTGGTCGGCTACGCTGCCGCCCGGCCCGGTTGGCACGCGCGGGAATTTGCCTTTCTCTGCGTCGGCACCTGCGCCTGCGCCGGTGGCGTCGCTGCGGTGAACCAATGGATGGAATCGGATACCGATGCGCGCATGGCCCGCACCGCCGACCGCCCCCTGCCTTCCGGTCGTTTGCCCGGTGGCAACGCGTTCGTGCTCGGTTGGGGCCTCACCGCCTTTGGCCTCGGCTGCATCTTCGCCCAAGTCAACGGGCTAGCCGCGTTCTTCGCCCTCGCCACCGTGGTGAGCTACCTCGCGCTCTATACTCCGGCCAAACGCGAGTCCCCCTGGGCCACCGAGATCGGCGCGATCGCGGGGGCCTTCCCGCCTCTTATCGGCTGGGCGGCTGCCGAGGGGGGGCGCATCCACGTCGGCGCGTTGGGCTGGATCCTTTTTGGCATCCTCACCACGTGGCAAATACCACACTTTATGGCCATCGCCTGGACCTACCGGCAGGACTACGCGAAGGTGAATTTTCCCATGTTGACCACCCGTGATCCAGACGGGGCACGCGTGGCCCGCTGGTCGTTGGTCAACACCATCGCCGTCGTTGCGCTTTGTCTTTTGCCCAACGTGTTAGGACTCACGACCGTCGGCTATGCAGTGGTCACCGCCGCCCTTGGCGCGTGGTTCCTCGCACGCGCCTTCGCCTTTCTTCGTCCCGCTGGACGCGACGCCAGCGCCCGCAAACTTTTCCTCTGCTCCATCGCCTGGCTGCCCCTGCAACTGGGCGCACTGGTGATCGACCGCCTCTACTTCGTCCCATGATATGACGCTCAACGATATCCCGGCCCTCAACGCCGCCCTCAACGCGCTCGCCACCCTGCTCATCGCTAGCGGTTACGTTTTTATCCGCACCGGTAACAAAATCGCCCACCGCGCTTCGATGCTCTCCGCCGGCGTGGTCTCCGCCGTTTTCCTCATTGGCTACCTGACCCACAAGATCCTCAAAGGCCTGGCCGCCGGCGCGGGCGAGGCGGTCCATACCCAATTCGGCGGCGAAGGCCCGATCCGCACGGTCTACTACGTGATGCTGATCACCCACGTGCTACTGGCCATGGCGATCGCCTACCTCGTGCCCCGCACCTTTGCGCTCGCGTTCTCCGGTCAGTTTGAACGTCACAAAAAATGGGCCCGCGTGGTTTTCCCGATCTGGCTCTACGTGAGCGTCACCGGGGTGCTGGTTTACTTCTTCCTCTACCGCTGGTGGCCGGCGGCGCCTTCAGTTTAGGCCTGCGCAGTGCCGGCAGTTGATTGCCCGCCAGCTAAACCGACCGCTCCCCCACCCTTTTGAAACCCACCGTCCTCCTCGCCGAAACCCGCACGCCCGATGGCGCGCGCCTGACCCTGCACGAACACGACGGGAGCTTTTGTATCCGGCTGGACGGACAAGACCTGATGCACTCCGTCACCAGTGCGTCTGAGATTCTGCTCGGCGAACTCGCCGGCGAACCGCTTGCCGCCCACCCCGCAGGACGCGTGCTGATTGGAGGCTTGGGACTCGGCTACACCCTCAAGGCCGTGCTCGCCAAAGCCGGCCCCAAGGCCGTTGTCGAGGTCGGTGAACTCATGTCCGAGGTCGTGGAGTGGAACCGCACCCACATGGCGGCGCTGAACGGCAAACTGCTCGCCGACCCGCGCGTGCAAGTGCGCCTAGGCGATGTGGTCACCACCATCGCACGCGCCCGGCCCGCCAGCTACGACGCCATCCTGCTCGACGTGGATAACGGCCCCGTCCCCATGGTGCGCGCCGGCAACGTCCGCCTCTACGGCCCGACCGGACTCGCGACCTTAAAATCCCGCCTCCGTCCCGGCGGTCGCCTCGCCATCTGGTCCGCCGCCCCCGATCATACCTTCGAGGCCCGCCTGCGCACCGCGGGGTTCACCGCCAAGGCCGTCCCCGCCCGCCTCTTCGCCACCGCCAAACGCTCCGCCTACGTCATCTACGTCGGCGACAAACCGGCGTAACGGATCGGGAAAAGTGCGAGGACTAGGCGCTGGTTGATATTCGCCGCGATGGGGAGAGACGCCGCTTTCGCGATCTAGAATTTACTGACGCCCGATCCAGCTTCGCGCTAAACTTCACCGGCGTTTGCCAGTTCTTATCGGCTGACGCGGTAAAATCTGCGCGAAGTGGTGCTGGCGGAAGTGTCGGTCCAAGTGCCGACTTGGCCGACGGGGATGTCGAACCATTGCGCTAGATCAGGCGACCACTGCACACTGTAGCTGAGGCCGGACTGCGTGGGCCAGGTGATGGTGATGTTGCCTCCAGGGATTTGTGTGATGGCGGCATTAAAACTAACCGGAGTGACGGCACTCACGGTGTAGGTGCCTGCTGTGGTGGAGCTGGTAGTGCTCCCGTTGCTGTCGGTCACACTTAGGGTGTAGGTGATCACTTTGCCTGCGGCCTGCACCGGGATCGCCGCGCCATACGTGCCATCTCCCGCGAGTCCGTCGCCGTGGAGGCCGTCGTCATACAAGGTCGTGCTCACGGGCGGCGTGCCGGTGGTGGTGACGAGGGTTATGTCGTCAAGATAGGTCTTGGGGCCGGTCGGGCCGCCCGTGTTGTTGCCGATGAACTGGAAGCGCATCCGCAGACTACCCACGCGCTCGGCGGGCAGCAGAGTGTAGGTGTAGAGTTGAATGGCGTGATTGCTGCCCTCGGATTCAGCCAGCCTCGTGATCCAGCTCGTGCCCGTAGCATCAGTGGCAAGTTGGAGACTCCAACCCTGTCCCGCCCCGAGATTCGCGGTGCCTGCCCAAAACTGGAGAGTGCCCGCCGTGCCGATCGCGTTGATCGGATTAGTCGTATGAATCATGGTCGCCGTCGCGCTGGTGGTGCCTTTGTCAAACTGCACGCCGCAGATGTTTCCGGCTCCGTGATTGGCGAGCGTGACTTGTTTGATATTACCTGCACCACCTGTGCTGGTAACAGTCCATGGATACACCGCGCCAGTGCCATCCCAACCGCCGGTGGTCGTGGCGGTATTCGACATCGTCTCGGCGAAAACGGTGCTCGTGGTCTGTGAGCCGTCGCTGAATGTCATTTGCGCATTGGTGATCGTCGCGCCGGATGCGGCGGCGAGTTGCGCCGTCACCCAGACGCCATCGATATACGTCGGCGTATTCGGCGAGGTGCGTGGGCTAGTGATGGTCGGTGAGGGGATGACGCCGGTGCCACTGAGGTTGATGTCAAAGGCGGTGCCCACATTGGTATCGCTGCTGGCGATGTGCAGCGCAGCGGTTTTAATGCCGGCGGAGGTCGCGCTAAACTGGACGACCATCGTCGTGCTGCCGCCGGCGGCAATGCTGCTGGCGGGTAAAGTAGTCACCGTAAAATTGCCTCCGTTCGTGCCATCAATGGTCACGCCCGTGATGCTCTGCGCGGTGGTGGTGCTGTTATTGCGAATGATGAAGGTCTTCGATAAGGTGCTACCGACATTCACACTGCCATAAGCCACGGTGCTCGCACCATCGGTTAAAACCGTGCCACTGGGCTGCTCGACGATGATCAGCGTGACGACGGAATCAGAGGCGTTACGAACGGCAAAAACGGGATACGTCGATGCATACGGCTCATAGCTGACGATGCCCTGCTGATTGCGTGATGGCGTGGAAGTCGTGGTGACGCCGAAATCGACGAGCCAGGCTTGGGTCGGTGTGCCTGCCTTTACCGAGGTTGAGGACCAATAGGCGGTGGCAGTGGCCGCAGGAAACAGCACGCGATTGATGCACGGGGTCGTCGTCACGGCCGAAGCAGTGGCTCGCGGGATGTCTTGAAGAGATTGCAGCTCCTTTACATTCGGCAGTCGCCAATCGCTGTAGCCTGCAGTGGTAAGTCCCTCGGCATAAGCCAGAGCATTGAACCAACTTAGCGCTGATGACGGCACCTGCGTCCACATTAGGCCGGTGTCGAGGTCGGTGACAGTGCCGTCGTTATTATTGCAGTAATGATGACCCGTGGTCGGCTTCGAACCACGCACATAGCGGGCATGATGCCGATTCACGCCGCCAGCACTGATGGTGGCCGTTTTGCTGTGCGGACCGATGCCGCCGCCTGCGTTGGTGCACCAGACCTTGGTATTGTCGCCATAGAACAAATCGCTTGTCCAAAAATAGCCCGGAGTGCCGCTGGCATTGTTGACGAAGTAGGTGCTGTTGAGCGCGGGATTGCGCTCGTGATCGAGAATGCCGAAGGCCTCCTGTGCGGTGGGTAGTCGCCAATCCGTGAAGCCAGCGAGATTGAGCGTGGTGGCTCCTGTCCGGGCCATGTCCCAAGTCATCTCACCGCTGTCGGTTTTCTGCCAAATAAGCCCCGTGTTGTTGTCCGTGATCGTGCCGTTGCCGTTGTCGGTGAAATTCGGAGGATTTATCGTGTAGTCGCTGTCTTCGCCAAACGTAGCCGTGGCATTGGTGGTCTGGCCCGTATCTGGAAGTTTATTCATGCTCCACGGCGCCATCGGGTAGTAATTAAAACGCGCGGCGCTGGTATAGATCGCAGGGGTGCCAGTGGGGTCAGTCGGGGTCTGCTGACTCACTGTAACCGTATGCAAAATACGATTTACCGCAGCCGTCACCGTGTAAGTCGTGCCGCTCAGAGCGTAAGTCATCACCCAGGAATCGGTCGCCGGACGCGTGAAGCTGGTAATCACCGCCCCGGCGATGGGCGCACCGGCTGGGGCCACGGTGCTCGCGGTGGGCTGCGGATCTATCTGCCCGCCGAAGTTAACCACGGTGCCATGCATGGCGCTCATGAGATAAGGATTCTGTGGCCCCGTTGCTACCGAGCCACGCGCATGATAATGATAGCCCCAAACTCCGTGATTGTGCCCGCCATCCGCATCGAGCGCCTGCTGCGCGGAGCCATCTGGCTCGGTGTAGCCATAGATCGGATATCCATCCAGCCCCCACGCACAGGGCATGTCCGGCGTGAGCACGGAATACAGATGCGTCGGGGCAATGTGATAGTGATAATCATCCGCCCGCCCGCAGTGACCGCCATAGGCATCCAGTTCTCCAATGGCCTGCGAGAACTGCCCGGTGTTGTTGCGCGGATTGAAGATCGGAATGCCATTCGCGCCGAGAGCGACTGCACCTCGCAAAAAATTGCCCGTCAGCGAGATTGGCGATGCCGCAGGCACCGGCACGAGCGGGATCTTCCACACATTTGGCTGCCCATAGCCCAGCGACTCCATGCTCGGCTCTGGATTGGTGATGTTGCCAAAATAACCCACCGGCTGCGGCAACTGCTGCTGCCATGCCGTGATGCCTACCATCGGACTTGGCATCAAAGTGGCATCTGGCATCGAGTCGCTTTCCACATAAAAATACGAGGCGTCGCTGTAGATGCGCACGCCGGGCTTAAAAGTCCCAAATGAAGCCTGCATCAGCGCCGCATTGCCCGGAGGTGCCACCGAAGCCGCCGCAAGCATCGAGAACGAGGAAGCCGACGTGGCCAGCCGCAGAGGTTTCTTAAGCAAAATCGGCGTCTGAGGTTGATAACCCGGTTTCGCCAAAGCCATGCGCTTCGCCATGAATTCATCCGCCATAAACTCGCGCAGTGCTTCATTGTCGAAAAGCGACCCAGCGGAGTCCGCGAGGTGAGCGTGAACGCAAATCGGGAGAATGAGCGCAAGCAGACGGAGGGGAGTTTTCATGAGTATAACAGTGACCCGTGCCAGACAATCTAGGTAGTCGGCTATCCGCCCCTGTTCAGCAACTCTTCGCGCGAGAGGGGACTGACTTTGCTGGGGGGCCATATGCTAAACTGCTCAGGTTAAGCGACGGCATCGGATTATTGGATGGATTGTTAACGGCTTCGGGCCGCGGCCTGGCCCCTGCCGGCTTGAGCAAGGCCACGCCTTCGCTCTTGCCAGCCGCCCTGCCGCCGCGCTGTCCTACTCGTTTTCGCCTTTACCAACTCCGCCTATGAAGACGTCCCCTGCGCCCACCACGATCCCCCAGCCTGAAACCGGCCGTGCCATGAACGGTGCGGACGTGGTCGTGGAGTGCCTCGCCCGGGAAGGCATCGACGTTATCTTCGCCTACCCGGGCGGAGCCTCTCAGGAACTACACCAAGCGTTCGCCCGCCGCAGCGACGTCCGCGTCATCCTCCCCCGCCACGAACAAGGCGGCGTTTTCGCAGCCGAGGCTTGGTCCCGGGTGAATGGCAAAGTCGGCGTATGTATGGCCACCTCCGGCCCCGGCGCCACCAATCTCGTCTCCGGCATCGCCGATGCCTACATGGACTCCATCCCGATGATCTGCATCACCGGGCAAGTCTTCTCCAAGTTCATCGGCAAGAGCGCATTCCAAGAAACAGATTTCTTTGGAATGACCCTCCCGATTGTGAAGCATAGTTACCTCGTGCTGAACGCCGCCGACTTGCCGCGTATCTTCAAGGAGGCCTTCTACCTCGCCCGCTCCGGCCGCCCCGGCCCCGTCATCATCGATATTCCGAAGGACGTCCAGCAGGCCAAACTCACCCCGGTCTTCCCCACTACCGTCGAGTTCGCCAACAAGTCCCTCACCGAGTTTCCCCTTGCGACCGACGAGCAACTTAAACTCGTCCTCGACCTCATCGCCAAGGCCCAGCGCCCCATCCTTTACACCGGCGGCGGCATCATCTCCGCCGAAGCCTCAGCCGACCTCCGCGCCTTCGCCGAAAAGGTCAACATCCCCGTCGCCACCACCCTGATGGGCGTCGGCGCCTTCCCCGAGGACCACCCGCTTTCCCTGCGCTGGTTCGGTATGCACGGCTCCGCTTTCGGTAATTGGGCCGTCGATCAAGCCGATCTCGTGCTCTGCTTCGGCGCCCGCTTCGACGATCGCATCACTGGTGATGTCAACAAGTTCGCCACCGGCGCCACTATCGTTCACATCGATATCGACGCCTCCGAACACAATAAAAACAAACGCGTCGCCCACCCCATCGCCAGCGATATCAAGCACGCGCTGGCCCGTCTCAACCAGCTCGCCGAAGCCGCCCGCTTCGCCCCGCCCGATAGCAAGCCCTGGCACACCCAATGCGCCGCGTGGAAACGCGACTACCCCTTCGCTTACGAGCAAAGCCACCACATCGTCCCCCAGGAGGCCGTGGAGATGCTCCACACTCTCACCAAAGGCGACGCCATCATCACCACCGGCGTGGGCCAGCACCAAATGTGGGCCGCCCAGTTCTACCCCTTCAACGAACCCCGCCGCTACATCAGCTCGCTTGGCCTCGGCGCGATGGGCTTCGGCTACCCCGCCGCCATGGGCGCAAAAGTCGCCCGCCCCGACAAACAGGTGATCGATATCGACGGCGACGGTTCCTTCCTGATGAACATCCAGGAACTCGCCACCTGCCACATCGAGAAGATCGCCGCCAAGGCCATGATTCTGAACAACCAACACCTCGGCATGGTCGTGCAATGGGAAGATCGCTTCTACAACAGCGTCCGCGGCAACACCATCCTCGGCGACAAGAACAACGTCGGTTCACCGGATAACCCCGGCGGTATCTACCCCGATTACGTGACCATCGCCCAAGGCTTCGGCGTCAAGGCTCGCCGCGTCTTTAAGCGCGAGGAATTAAGGGAAGCCATCCAGGAGATGCTCGACCACGACGGCCCCTATGTCCTCGACATCATCGTGCCCTACACCGAGCACGTCCTCCCCATGATCCCCGCCGGTAAGACGGTGAAGGATATGATCCTGAAGTAGTCGGACGGATCGGCTGAAAGCCAGGGCTTCCGGGCGGAGCGAGACCACAAGGATTTTCCATCGCCTCTCTCATCCCGGAAACCTCGAGACCGCGCGGCCGCCTGACCGCCAAACTTTTTCAAACGGCGCGCTTCCGCTTCTTCCCGAGGGTGACGATCACCACCGCGCCCAGAATCACCGCAGAGGCCGCGAGGGTGCGCGGCCCCACCGGTTCCCCTAGCAACAGCCAACCCAGGAACACGGCGACGACTGGGTTGACGTAGGCATAGGTCGCGGTCTGCGCCGGCGAGGCGTGCTTTACCAGCCAGACGAAGGCCGAATAACCGGCGAGCGAACCAACCAGCACGAGGTAGGCAAAGGCCGTCCACGATCGCACGGTGGTCGAAGCTATATCCCACCCAGCGAACTCGCC
>Ga0114979_10000472_pt1 | contig 26630 bp, 53 predicted proteins | sample S_140625_EF_Meta_FD_87315 | JGI IMG/M metagenome (GOLD analysis project Ga0114979, IMG submission 87315) | Freshwater microbial communities from Lake Simoncouche, Canada to study carbon cycling - S_140625_EF_MetaG | ecosystem: Environmental > Aquatic > Freshwater > Lake | place: Lake...
AGAACCACAACCAGCAATGTCGCCACCGCCCCAGTTAGCGTCAATGTTACTTACAGTTATTGTTTTACATTTAGTGTAAGTAACGTCAGACCTTGAAGGAGGGTTTCCATAACGACTAACGCCTGTATAAACATCTACCTTCAAACCAGGAGTATTACCAGTGCCACCAACATTGATTAACTTAGTGTCGTAGTCATTCTGTGCCTGGTTCATAGCGGCTTGAGCGTTATCAGCGTTCTGCTGGGCTACTGCGTAGGAATCATAGGTAGAATCCACAACATCAGCAGCAGCATTTACTTCGGCTACTGCCTGAGCGACTACTGCTTCAGCAGCCTGAACATCAGCAAAAGCCACGTCATAATCAGCCTTCTTACTGTTGTAATCAGAAATAGCAGCTTCTAAAGCATCCTTTGCTTCAGTAGCAACGGTTTGAGCAGAGTTAAGTTGGTCAGCCTGGGCGTTAGATGAGTTAGTCCAACTATCTAGGTTAGCCTGTGCGTTGTTTAACTGATTCTGAAGATCTTGTATCTTTGCCTGTGCTTCAGCAACCTTTTGGTTATAGTCAGTTGTGCTGTCAGCCAATGCAGGACTAGACAAGCCAAATAAAAGAAATAGCGATATGAGTGCAACGAATAGTACTGCGAATTTACGCAGAGTACGCATTACGCTTTAGGCTCATCTTCTTTAACGTTCTTTAGCTGAACGGATTGCTGGAAGGCAGCATTGATTTCAGCGTTAGATAATTTGCCATCTTCTAGGAAAGCAATAGACAATCTTTCAATTACCTTGGCTACAGCAAGAATACCACCAACAAGAGCGGCAGTAGCAGGAGCAACACCCCCAAGGGAGCCAGCACCGATAACACCAAGAGCGGACGCAACAAACGTCGCCAAAATTCTAAGAAGGACATTTCCAGTAAGTTTCATTTAAAACCTCATCTATAGATTGCAACATTTTGTAGTCTAGATAGAATCGAAATTATACTGTTTAATTATTTTGATTATTGCGTTCAGTGTTAAACTGACCGCTTAAGTGCCTTGCAGCTGATTCGCCAACTGATCTTCCTGCACTAGTAGCAAGCCGTGATGCAAACCCACCTTCAGCCGCACCTGCTCGTGCAGCCATGCCTGCTCCTGCTCTAGCACCAACTGATGCGCCAACTCGTGCAATTAATGGAAGTAACGCTGCAAACATAATATTTCCTAACTAACGGCTGTGCCGCCCTGTAACATACCTGATGTAGATGCTGGAAGTTGACCGCTAACATCATCAGCTTTCTTAACTCCTCCACCTACTTTAGCAAGAATTTCTTCAGAAGGTGTGCCAAGTGGAACTCCAGTTGTAGTGCTTAATGCACCACCACCATTTATTCCCATAATCATAGACGGTATATTAGTCCAGTATTGTACAAGACCACTAACGCCTTGAAACTGTACGCCTAAATTAGAGGAGCTCATTCGTCATCCTCTTCTTCATCATCATCAAATACAACAAAGTCAAACTCAAAATCTTCATCTTCTGGATTCATTAGTAAGATCCTGGTTTAGCTATTCCTCTGTTACTGTTAGCGTAATTAGTTTCTCCTGCAGTAGTTTGCTTGCCGCCGAATTTTTGTGCGTTTAGTCCAAGACCATCATATCTAGTAGAGATTGCAAGGCTACCTGTACCACGACCACCAGCTAAACCAGTGCGAAGTTCATTAATGTAACTCATGTTTACTCTTTCCAAATATCTGGATCTATATTAGAAGGATTGGCTACTGCTTCAATAAAGATTGCAATAGAAAATAATCCTATAACAATAATACTTATAACGCCCAATACAGACAGTGCTAACCATAAAAACATCATTTTACTTTTGTCAACTTTTCTATAGGGTTTAATTGAATAGACTCAACTACAAGACGTGTTCCGTAGCCAAAATCATAAGGGTATTGTTTTTCCATAAAGTCTTCTTTGTTAATCCAACCCCAAATTAAAAAACGAGGGTCAACTTCAGCATGGCGGTTATCTTTGCCAATATACTGCGCTAGTACGGCAATATCAGTAGAAAACCCTAAATGGTGATTAAAGATCATTTTAGGCAATTTACTAGTCTTTACCTGGATTGTAATCCCATTTAGCTCTAAATCTAGCCCACCATCGCCATGTACGTAAATATCGCGGTTTACTTCTAATCCTAGTAGTTTAGCTGCAGCAACTTCGCCTAAATGTCCAATAGTGTTGATTCCTTCAGAAGTATTCTTAAGATCAAACATCATGTCACGAACTCCGTGCTTTTCTTTATTGTCACGCACTTTGCGTACAAAGTCCAGCCCTTCAGCTACTTCTTCTTTAGTTAGAGTTATTTCAATAGGGTTCTTAATCAAGTTGGTAGTCCTCATGGTAGTAGTCGAGTTGTGTAATGCCTAGCCTCATAAACGTGCGTTCAGCATGGCAATTTGCACAGACTAACTCACATTTTTGTAGTTCTTCTTCTATTTCATTCCAGGAGTATCCATCACTAATCATTTGAGAGATACCCGCTTTTTTTATGCCCCTAACATGATCAAACTGCATTACATAAGAGGGATAAAACTTTTGACAATCAGCACATGGCGTTTCTACTTTATATTGGGTTACACGTGCACGATGTGCAGATTTACGTTCTTTAACAGCTTTTTTTTGAGTTTCAGGATTTTCTTTATACTGCTGACGATTCCTAGGTAGAGTACACTCACGGCACATAGCAGTTATGCCATCTTTATTACGCTTTTTGGTTATATATTGATCATAAGGTTTTTCAACCTTACACAAAGAGCAAACTTTCAACGGCTACTGCCCCAACCACTACCACGAAAAACAATGCTAGGAATAGAGAACACCCGTTCCATAAATTCTTTGCAAGATAAACATTTAGGAGCTGCAATGTCTTCATCTAAAGGAATTAGATGGCTTACAGTAGAGTCGCACTCGTTACAAGTAAAATGGTATGTTGGCATATTTTCCTTCCATGCGCTGATTCTGTAGGAGTTGAACCTACGCTAACGGTGTTGGAGACCGCTGTGCTACCGTAACACTTAGAACCAATTGGAAGATTCCGTTCCTAGGACGGGTAGACCGCTTATCGCTTCCTTTGTCTACAAGCGTGGACCAGCGCAGAATTGAACTGCGGTCTTACAGACTCCGACATGCGGCTTTGTTCTGCAATCGACACCATTTCTAGCCCTAAGAGCAGTTTTACGTCCACGTGCTCAGGTGGTATAACTAGTCTACACTAAGATCTACTTAATGTCAATTACCTTTGGTTTTAATTCATCAGGAAGAATCTTGTTGAACTGAACAGTCAACATACCATTTTCCATCTGAGCATTAGTTACTTCCCAGTACTCAGCAATAGCTAAAGATAGTTTGAAGTCACGAGTAGCAATGCCTTGGTAAACAACTTCGCCACGTTGCTTATCTTTTTGCTTACCTTCAATAGTAATTGCTGAATCTTTGACAGTAACAGCAACTTCTTTTTTAGTAAACCCAGCAACAGCTACATTTAGTAGCGTAGTGTCTTCATCCAACTGAACAATGTCATATGGAGGATAACTTGGCTTGTTGTTAGTAATCTCCTTGAGTTGATCAAGAAGTGGAGACCAGCCAATAGAAAGGCGGTCTAAACGAGGAAATAGATCATTAATTGTAATAATCTTTGGTGGAGCAGGTTTTTCCCACTCTTTTTTCTTATTATCCCATGGATCATGTGGGTTAATATATGGGTTTTTGTGTTTATCCCATGGATCTGGTACATTAATATGCATTTTCTACTCCTTAGACGTAGATACGCGTCTGCCATCTGGCAAAGTCCCCATAAGGCAGACTATTGTTTATGGCACCCAATTGGCGTGCCTACATAGATTATAGCACAGATTATGTTAAACACTCTTTATGATATACCTCATATTTTTTATTTGTGCCTTTTCTTAAAGTCTTTACTAAAGTACCTTCTCTTGCCCCTACAGTTTGCCCACAAGTCCTGCATTTTCCTGCATAAGCATTTACGTATTTAGAAGGTTCTATATCAGTTTTTGTTGTACGTGCTGGCATTTGTCCTTTAATTCCCTTGACCTCTTCGCCAGGTTGTACCGCACGAATAACTCTTGCTGCTTCAACAGTGTGTGCTCCAAATGCTGGATTTGTAATATCAGGGTCTCTTTGTAGCTCTCCTATTGGCTCAACTTCATAAACATACCCTGTTTGTGGGGTAGGTTTTTGAGGAGTAGCAAACACGTAAGCTATATCGTAGTTATTTGTTACATATACTTTAGAACGATCATACGTAGCTAGTTTGTGTTTACCAGGAACTGCCCTATTACTAAACCTGGCTTTAACATTGGTAGATTCTTTTGGAGATACTATGTACTGCCCAGGCTGTAATTTTTTAGTAGTTCCGTGGAACCATCTTACTGGTTGATTACCAGTTTCAAATTCTTCATTATTTCTACCCATTAGTCTGCTTTTCCTTGATAAGGCTCAGGTTTATCAGTTGTATTGTTTCTTTTCATTCTCATAATAGGTTCACCTGGAACCACTTTGCGAATTACTTTTGCTTCTTTTACACGATAAGACGTTCCTTTTGGAACGCCATAACTTCTAGCATCTTCATCATCACGTTTAGGTCCAATAGGTTCTACTTCATACACGAACCCACGAACACGTTTTGGAGTTTTGGAATTTGGGTCTTCTAAACGTTCTGCAAAAGGAGATGCCAAATCATAATTAGGAGTGATGTAGACATGGTCGGGCTTGTAGTAGAAGTTACCTTGCCTAGGGTTATCTTGCCCTCTGGCTGCAGGTGAGGTAATTATGTCGCCAGGCTCAAATTCTTGAAAGGTACCATGGTAAAATACTTTTTTACCACGTTGAAAATCTGCATTATTTCTACCCATTTTCTTGGTCTTTCATAATTGCAGAGCAAACAGGGCAAGAACGTTTAATTTGTCCTAGTTTATCTTTAAAATCTTTTCGCATCTGTTCTTTAGGAAATGAGTCTCTAGCTCTTTCATAATGATGCCATTCTCCTTCTTTCCAATCCTTTGTATTTTTTTCAGGATCAGGATCTGAGTCATTTTCAGGAGTAACATATGAAAATAAATCTGGATGAGGAAGAACAGGTATTCTATCGCCATTATGCTCAATATAAGCTCTGCCTTTAGGAGGTATAGCAATACGAAGAGAGCCATTATCAATGTGTTTGTCAAAGTCTAATTTATCACCATGACCAGCTACACCATAAAAGTCTGCTCTATTTCTACCCATTATACGTTCTTAAACATATCACTAAGAGTCCCATGTTTAACACGCATAGAACGAAGAGCATACGGCTTATTAACTACTGCCTGAAGACTATTTTCTTTACCAACATTAACTAATTGATGGTTATCCGTAATATAAGAGTCAAATCCTGCATAAGGAGCAGCTTGACCTATTTTTTCAGGGCTATCATTTTCAACACCTCGATAAACACTATTAAGCTTGTCAAGAAGGTAGTCTCCATGGTGATCTTCGTAATCTCCTCTTAAAACAGCTTGTTTTATTTTTTCAGACTGTTCATCTAACCCACTTAGAAGAAGTTCTCTAAAATTAGGTGTTTCAACGCCATGTTTGTAAGAAGCGTATACTAGTGGATTTCTACCAGCAAATTTAGCGGTAAGAATAGCTGGTTGTTTAGTAGAATCCCACTTATCTGGCTCACTACCTTTAAAATAATCTTTTACATCATCAAGATTAGAAGCTAAGTTAATCCCAGGACCAAAAGCACCCAATCTTGGAATGTTGTCTACTGTACTTGGTAATCCGGGAGTTTTTAAGGTAGGCTCTACCATTCCACCATTTAGAAGCTCCGTTAGCCCCTTGTGCTGACCGGCATGGTACCAGTCTATAGATTTAGCATGAGCTAGAAAATCATCTAGATTTGCACCCATTATTTCTTCTTTCTAGAAGCCGCCATGTTGTCTACTAGATTAGGGTAAGGACGACCTGCAGCCTTAGCACGTGCCTTAGCAGATGCTTTTTTAGACTTAGATAGTTTTTTATCTTTTTTAGTAGGATCTGGAGTTTCCCAAACTTTTTTAGTAGCCATTATTTTTTCTTTCCTTCGTTACGCTTACGAATAGCAGCAGATTTTTTTCTAGCGTCTGCTTTAGATGAGGCACCCCATGCTTCTAGGCTCAAAAGCAGCCTAGTAGGCTCACCATTAGGTTTACGCTCTGGACCGGGATTGCCAGCCATTCTAGCCAAGAAAGACGCCCTACGAGGATTGTCGCCCTTTTTTACGGGTGCTTTGAGATTATGCCCCTCTTTTTTAGCAGAAGCTCTACCCTTGGCATTAAGACCGCCTTTAGGATTTTTGCCTTCAGCTCTTTGCCATGCAGGTGATTTACTCATTTTTATCCTCATTTTTAGAGTCTTCTTCATTAGCAGTTCGTTTAGCAGAAAGTTCCATTATAGAGTTAAACTGCTCTTTGCTAAGAGGTCTGCCCTCAGTTAGCTCATGTAATTCTCCAAGAGTTCTAGGAGCATTAGTTTCATTAATATCGCTAAAATCTAATTCTTCGGGATCAGTCATACTTTTTTGCTCCTATATCCAAGCCAATGTTTCCTTGTACTTTTTTAAACTGTATTGACTTAGGAGGTTTAGGTCCATAAACTTTAGCCCATACAGGGTATTGTTTAATAAACTCTTCATTAATATCGTGAGCAGCTTGATCCATTAAATCATTACGAAGAGTATCGTGCTCATCTTCAGGGTACTCATTAAAGATGTCGGTGCATCTTCTGTTGTGTTCTTGACTAGCAGCTTCGTGTAGCTCTTCTAATTCTGCCGCTTCACTTTGTACTGGTTTTTTTCTTCTACCCATTGTTATTGACCTCTTGGATTGTATTTTTTAATCTCATCTAACTTATAACCAGCTTTTTGTAATCCAACAATTTTAGATGTAGACATTCCAGTTCCATGACAGTCTTGACAATTTGGATAATAAGGTGGTGTATCTGAATTAGTGCGACCTTCTCCATCACAAGTAGGACAAGAATCTTTGCTCTTATCCCAAATCATTTGCCTAACTCGATATCCCTCTGAAGCCGCAAATTCTCCATTCTTCCATCCTACTGGATCTGCATGTACCCTACTATGCCCAGTAATAGGCTCTACTTCATAAGTGTATCTATGATAAGTTTTCATATAATCAGGATCGCCTGCTGCCCAAGCCCTTGGAGTAGTTTCATGCTCAGGATCATCTTCAGCATACTCTTCAGCCTCATCATCATCCATTCCCTGGTTGATACGTGCCTGGTTTATAGAAGTAGTTGGATTTATAATATCTCCAGGTTCAAACCTATGCTTAGAATTATGATAATAAATAAAATTGCTATTACTAGTTTCGTAGTCATCCTCATTATGAGGTTTTACATCAGGTCTACCTGCAAAAAGTTTAATAGGTTTAAATGTCATTATTACTCTCCATTAGGGGCTTTACCATCACCACGGTTAACCCAGCTACCTGGTAATAAAAGATTTTGGTCATCAGCAATGCCTTCGATTACACTTCTGGCGTTGTCTTGCATATCACGTATACCTTGGATTTTACCTGTTTCATGTGTCATGATATCTTTTGTATGACTCATAAAAGCTTGCTGGTGTCCAGCGTAAGCCTCAGTGTCTTGTAAACTTTTAAGAACGTTATCCTGGTTACCTTCACCATTTAGTGCAGATTGACCATGTGTGTTTAATTCACTTTGAAGTAACTTCATAGCGTCTTGTGCTTTTGTGTAAGCACCTCTTAAAGACAGTAAAGATTGCAATGGATCACTAGCAGTTGATCTTAACATTGAGTTTTGCAGGTGGTTTCTAGCATTATCTAAATGATCAAGTATTGTAATCCCATTTTGTTCAATAGGCGTACGCGCGTGTATATCACTTGCAATATAGCGCATGTTTGCTAAAGAAGCCAACGCTGCAATATGGTGTTTACTCATTGTTCAATCCCTAAGTATTTGTTCAACGTAAGTTTAGCATTAGAAGGCTCCATACCACTGCCTCTACAGTTAGTGCATTTTTGTTTAGTTGTGTGGTCTACACCAGTAGAAAAACATCCAGCACACACAAAATCACTTGGTGTAAACTTTTTAAGGAATGCAAGCTGCCTACTTTGATCCCAATCACCAGCAACTCTACTACCTGGCTTTGTTTCTTCAGCTCCAGGCACAATCCGGTTGGCAACACCTAGCCCTTGGGTAGAAGTAAACTTATGTGGCTTTAGATCTAATTTACCAAAAATCTTAGTTTTAGACGCCAACGTATGTGCGGCTTTCAACATCGCCATAGTTATTGTGCCTTTTTCAGCTGAGCCTAATGCTGGGTGTACTACTAGACCATGAACAGTGCCTTCACTGCTAAATCCTACAGAACCGACGTTTTGTACTACACCATTAGGTAATGTCTTTCTAGCAACAATAAAATTAGACGGAACGCTCTTTCCTAGCCCTTCAGAGTAAAAAGGCACTGTAAGGTGTAATTGAACGTTGTTCTCCCGCACACGCCTGTCTACAGCCCTTTTTAGGGGTGAATTAGAGGAATTGAAGAACTCTTCAAATTGCGGACTGAATTCTGTCATTCATTTATTCCACATTCACATTCAGGTCCGCAGTTATGCGGTAAATGTGGCTTTAAACATTCTTCATGATAGTCATAAAAATCATTATCTTTAACGTCTTCATCTAAAGGGATCATTTTATCACAGCCGTTACATGGGCGTGCCATGCAATCTGCACACGCGTAACCGTCTTTATATTCGCCTGTTTCATCATCATAGTTATCCGCCGGTATTCTATTTATGAACTTAGGGTTAATTATTGGCATTCTGCTGACTAACCCTTTGACAGGGTCTTCGTCATTAGGATCAAGGCGGTTCATACCACCAGCAGCTGTACTTTCACCACAAAACACGCAAGGATCCTGGATTTCATTAGTTGGGTGGTGGTGGCGTTCAAAACCAAACTCTGCAGTAAATTGTGGCTTACCGCATTGTGGGCATGTAAATTGGGATCCTTGTTCAGTCATTACTCAGTCTTTCCTGGGTTCCAAGTCCACTTGCTAAGATCACCCGTTGTAAACAAATGTCTAGCAGGTAGGTTCCTAGTTGTTAGTCTAAATCCATCGGGCATAGTAGCTCTTCCTTCTCGTGCAGCATCTTCACGATCTAAAAATCCTACGTCTCCTTGGTTCACCCCGCGGCTACCAGTTGGGACGAGTATATGCAGCCTTGAAAGTTTAGACGGCTTATTTCTAGATCTAATAATAATATCTTTAAGAACAGAGCTTGCAACGTGCTTATCTAGATTATCGTACACATCTGGACCAAATCCTTGTGTTAAATCATGCAAAGGAACAGCAGCGTTAAAGTTTGCTTTACTTCTACCCATTACTCGCCCTCTTTAGGCGGTTCAACAACTTTGTATAACTCACTGTATGAATGTTTTGCATTTTTTACATGTGTAAGGCTAGATAAGACCTCTGTGTGTAAATTGTGTAGTCTATCTGCAGGAACACGTCCTTCAAAATCCTCATTAACAACATGGTGAGCTAACTTTTGTAAATGGTCATTTAACTCATTTAAATGATACCAGGTACCTGATGGGTCACCTTGATCATGGCTATCTTGTGCATTATATAAAGATTGCCCTACATTCATAAAAGTTTCTGCGGTTCTTGGAGTAGAGTTTGTAAATCTACCTACAGCAGTATCATTGAATGCATTTTCATATTTGTCAAAAACACCATCTAAGTTGTCATTTAGTTGACTTAGAATGTGACGACCCGCAATATCTTTAAATTGATCTGGGTTTAATTCTGGCATGTAGTATCCTTACGTATAAGTACAAGTATACTTACCTACGTTGGCGTTTTATGTCTAAATTTCAGGTCTTTTAGGTGCTGGCTCGTCAGAGTATAAATATTTTATTTCAGGACCAGCTTCTTTCAGTGGACCTAGTCTACTTTGGTTTATAGTCATTAGATCTGCGACGTTTGCTTTTATTCGCATTTTTCCTAGAGTACCTGCTTTATACTGTGCCAAAGTTCTTGGATGCACTTCTGATTCAGGTACGCCTTTGTCTAAAGCAGCTTTTACATAATCGGAATGAGAAGCAAGTGTTTTGTGCGGTTCATCAGTAGCAAAAGATAAGTTGCCTATATCTTCATTTTGATTCTCATAGTAATGATTTCCTGGAACATAATGAGCAACATTCTCTGGATTATTTAGATCTTCTGCACTATACTCAGGATCAGCATCAAAATATTCATTAAGACGTTCTTCAGAAGTTTTACCAGATACTTTAGGTGTTTGCCAAAATGTATGAATAGTACCTTCTTGGTCGTGTTCTTTACTTCTCATAACCAAAGTACCTAAAGCAGCTTGGAAAGTACCTAGATGTACTTTTTTAACTGGGTTTAAAAAATCTTCTTTCCCCCAACCGTCAAGACCTTGAATTTGACCCAGTCCGCTAGTTGCTGATGGATATCTTTTTTCTAAATCAAACACTTCATTATCAGGCAAATAGGTACCGTGAAATACAGCAGCTGGATGTGCAGCAAACTCTTCTGGCGACATCTCGTGTGGTTGTTTAAATTGTCTACCTAGTTCCATTGTTACTCCTTTAGTACCCAGTCTGGGTCATTGTTGTCTTCCCAATTTTCATGCCTCATAACATCGATATAAGGCTCTCCACGCAATCTAGAAGCAATAATTCTATGATGACCGTCATGTATCCACAGATCACCCTCATCATCAGGAAATATTACGGGTTTTTCATTTGAACCTGGTGGTGTATCTACGTAATTTCTAATACCACGTGTGCCAAAATGTTCTTGTGTGCTATATAACGGCTCATAGTGGTATAAACGGTATGGATGAGAGTCATTTTCTTCAGGAATCTGGTAGTGTCCTTCTTGCTCCTTTTCATCCTCTGGCATAGGCACGTAGGTGATGTTGTGCATACGAGCTACTCTACCCGTCATGGGTATCATACCTTCAGGACCACCACCGACGTCTTTAATCTCGTATTTAGGATTTTCTTCAGGATCTCTAGGCATTACTCAAAACACCTGTGATTCATATTCTCATCATCTGTCTCAAACCACTTGTTACATACACGACATCTATAGCCAGATTCATGCTCATCATCTATAGGGCTATTAAACGTGCTATCGCATTCATCACAAAATCCGCCATTTTTGGCAGCATTCTCTTTAGTAATAGCAGTTCCACAGTTTTCACACGGAGTAACCTTCAAAGCGTCTGTAGCTCCGCCAAAGTACACGATATCTCTAAATTGCTGCCCTAAGCTACTGTTTGACTCAGATCGTGGAATATCAAACGATGCAAAGTCATGGGTAAGGTCTTTACCACAGTTGTCACACTTATCCACTACACAGTCTGTAGGGTGTCCTGGTGTAAAGCACATATCGTATGATGTGCTGTATTTACTGTGATCGCAAGAATCTGACATTAGTTATCACTCACAAACATGCCTGGTTTTGTAGGATGAGGTCTAACGTTCTTGAACCCTTCAATTCCAAGTTGATTAGGGTCTTCATGTGTATTGTCATAGTCTAGAGGACAGTCTTCTTTTTTATGCCAGTGGATCTCATCTGTTTGTTGAGTCCACCCTCCACTGTGAAATTTAACAACATCTTTAAGATGATGAACTATAACGTGACCTACACGCTTCAGGTGGCTAGGAGGCACTCCTTTAGCCCAATACACTCCAGATGCTGGTTCCCATCCTCCAGGTTCTCCATGTAGTTGACTGTTCTCAGGATCATTATGATCTAACTCTGCATTACCAGCAATAATATTAGGATGTTTTCTCACTTCATAGATGTCACCACCATATTCGGCTGCTAGCTCAGGATTGTCAGTAACGTGACCACCTAATAGTCCTCTAGACTCAATGCTGGCTCTATCTGTATGCCAAGCACCGTGGTATAGCACAGCAGGCACACGACCGTAGTCAAACTCTTCATTTCTGCTCATAAAACCCATTATAGGCTACTGCCTAACTTTATGGGTACCAAGCGTGGATTTCATCTGGGCAGACCTGCTGTCGCCTTACCATAACCGGTGGCATAAGTCAAATCGACACGCCGGCTCGCACATAACATTTTGATAACGCTTATTCTGGGTGGGTGCGAAGTGTAGCACCTAGTAGCTGTTTCACCTAATCACGACACGCCGAGAGTGTGGATTATACGACTTTTCGGCTATTCGGGCAGTTGCCACGCCGATTATCTGCTCTATGGTCAAAACGGGCTTCTATGGGGTCGTGTAGGGCTTTAGTAGCGTAGATGGATAGATAGGTGGATTAGGGCAGATAAGGGCTTCTAGGGCTATTGTGGCGTGTTGCCAATAGATACAAGGGTTCTAGGGCTATTTCGGGCTACTGCGAGCAACTAGGGCAAGGGCAAGGCTGGTGAGTTCAGGTCAGGCAGGTTTCGCCGGTGCTGTTATCAGCTAATCCGGTGATCGTGTGCCAGGTCGAGTGTTGCCAGGCAAAAGAGCTGTTTCCGGTGATCCTGATTAGGTGCTGTTGCCCTGTGTTTGTCTAGGGTTAGCGTTCAGGTTGAGTGTGGAGTGTGCTGTGCTGTGGTGTATTCGGTGCTGTGGTGTCCTGTGGTGGTCGTTCAGCTTCTCTCCTGGTCGAGTGCTGCTTTATCTCGTTCAGGTGTATTCAGGGCAGTTTAGGAGTGTGTCGTAGCCGTTGCCTATTGGTATTTGTTTCTAATCGGTGTAGTTTTATTCCTGTTGGCAACCAGCCAGCGTTCATCTATTCAGTTAGGAAGTGCCAGAAATGGAACTTACAAGAGAAAGAGAACAAGACCATAAGCACTTTAGGTTTGCCGAGCAAGAAGCCGTAAGCCTAAAGTCTGGTGTTGTTGTTGTTCATCAGGGCGAGCAGAAACAAATACTCGCTGAAATTACCCGATACCTAGACCAAGAGAGTTATCTCGTCTGGGTGTGCTACGAAGTAAAGAGCAGAGCCACAGAGAGCAAGCATCTAATCGTTCTAAGGGCATTAGAGAGTGTCCTAGTTGATACTTGGGCTAGTTGTAAGGGAGAGTGTTCTAATGTCTAGCAAGCAGACTTGGAATTGGTTTATGACCAGACTTGACGAACTTGGCTACAAGTCGCTTAGTCAATTCGCCACAGCTAAGGGCTTCCAGAAGTCCAGCCTTAGCCGATACTTCCACCAGCAACGAGTTATGCCAGCCGATACCTTATGTCGAGTTGCTAGGTGTCTAAAGGTTTCGCCTGTTGTGTTGCTCGTAGCGTTAGGACACAAAATCAAATGACGAGATACACGACCAGCGAAGAAATGCTCGAACAAGTGCCAATGGAGTTATGGAGTATTGGCGAAATCTACGAATACCAGAGCAACCTAAACGAGTATGGGCTTAGAAATGGCAACCCTTTCTTTACCTTTCTCTACCTAATCGGCTACAACGACAACGGGGGTAATGGGCAACCTTACGACTACACGCCACCTGAGAACTTGGGCTACCTAGAACTACAACTACTAAGCAAGGCACTAATGACCTACACGCTAAACGCTAGTGGTGTAAAGAAGTGGTTAGAGCAATTACTCGACTTGGTTGATGATGAACAACTAGCGAACTTGAGCAACTGATTATCTAATCCACTAGGAACTAACCCTGTCCAATTCGGGCAGGGTTTTTTCTTTATCCGGGTCGTGATGATCCTAAGCAGCTAATTCAGCCAGGTCGCAGGGTTGCCGGTGCTAGTGCCAAATTATCGCTTACCTAGTGAGAAATAAAGAGAGAGCAATTTAGGCAAAATCGGGTGTAGTTGTCGGGTCCTTAGTTTAGGTTTATTCCACTAGGCGATAACGCTTAGTAATCCCTACTAACAGGAAGTATCACCAATGGAAAATCCAGAACCAGATAAAGTGCCAGAGTTCCCTAGCATTATTGGGGTCGCACTAGACCGAGAAACACTAGCACCTGAAAACTTGCTAACTATGTGTGGTTTGACCAGCGAAGAAATCGCTGATGAAGTGGCAGAGTTTAGCCACGAAGCAAGCGAGAGAAGTCCAAGCCAAGCCGAGCTAGTGATAGAAGCAACAGCCTTCAGAGTTGCCGAAGTCCTAGACACGATTACAGGACAAATCCACGAAAGAGCATTACAGGAACTAGGTAAGAAGCTAATTCTCGACCTAGCGTTTATGACGCTTCAACAGGTAGTTATGGAACAGCGAGCAGTTATTCGCCACGAAAACCGAGAACTAGACCACAACTGCGAACTAGAACAATGCCCTATGGCGTTTATCAGTTTCGAGCCAGCACAGGATCACTTGTTAGACAACACCGGGTCGAGCCTTGCTTCACGCTTAGACACTTCGGCTATGTGGGAAAGTGAGTGGTAGAGATGAACGAGCAACCAGAACAGCCAGCACAAGAGCCAGCAGGTCAGCCAGACAGCGACCTACAATTCCTAAACGCTGAACTCGACAAACTAATCGAGCAGGAAAAGGCTAAACAAGGTCAGGCAGAAAACGCAGCTAAGGACAACAATGGACAGCCTAGATTAGCCAGCGTTGCTCTAAGCCACGATGAAATCCACGCACTAGGCACAGCAGTAAAAATGTTGTTTCAGTTCTGTTCTATGGCACTTATTCAGGGCAACAACTCGAAAGACGAGAGCCAGGAGTGGAAAGACAGAATAGAAACCTTATTGGGCGTAAAAGACCAGCTTCTCGAACAGCACAAGGCTACTTACGATAACGAGCCTTGTGATGATGATGATGATAACGACAACTGCGACCACGACCACTAGAGAGAAAAGGACTAATCAAAATGGGTATGGCTGATGATGAACAAATGGCTCTCGCACAGCAAGAAATAGAAAGTCAAAGGCGTTTCTGGTATTTACAAGGCGTTCAGCGTAGCCACTACAACTATTCGTGGGCTATGAACACAGCCTTATCAGCTATCAGTTATTCGTGGGATCAGGTTGCCGACAGAGTTCATAAGGACTTAGACAATGGCGAGATAATAACTATCGGCTACCAGATAAGTAATGTAGTCCAAAGGCTAGAAGCGTATGGGTCGTTTCTATTGTCGAGTGATACTGAAGTTTGGGGGCTAGACAGGGATAATGATGAACCATCGCCAGATTACGCAGATGAAGTAGTGGAAAGGTATGTCGGTGTCGGGTATAGCATTTACCAAAAACTAATTAGATACCCGAAGTTGTGGCAACAGGTATTCGGTTGTCGCAAGCAGGGCTTTTTAGGCTCAATTACTCACACTTACCACTATGTAAAAGAGCAGGTAGCGAAGTTCGGCAAAGAGCAAGCGTTCCAGAGCCAGCAAAGACCGAGCCAGCAGTATCTTTACGAGTTGTTGTCTAATTCCAGCCTAGAGCTAGTTTTTACTCCAACACCGAGCCGAGAGTTCCTTGCCGGGTGCGTGTGCCAAGAGTGTAAGTCTTGTTGTGGAACAGGTTGTAAGTGTAAATACCAGCACCACAACGCTTTTGAGTGTGAAGAAAACGAAAGTGATGAGTGCGACCAGAACGACCACTACCAATGCTTAGGGTGCGACCCTGAGTGCGAGTGTTGCTAAGAAAGGAAAAAAGTGATCCATAACAATTCACCTTGATTAGAACTGAACTGAAAAAAAGGATAGTGCCAAGTGGCAGTTATTCGGGTGCGATACCCGACTATCCACGATTAGCCAAAAGGCTAATTATCCAAAACTAAGCAACAAGAAAGAAGCTATGACTATAAATCTGCCTATCAAGATAGAGATAGAGAAGCCACAGACCTTTACAGGTAAAGAGTGGGCAACGCTACGCCGACCAAGTATGAACGACCCTGAACCAGCAGGACACTTCCCTAGAGAAATCGCAGGACAGAGTATCGGGGCTATTTTGGACTTCGCCAGGCTAAACCAAAAAGCAGTAATGATTACAGGTGAAGCAGGAACAGGCAAGTCATCTACGGCAGAGTGGTATTCGGCTAGTCGTAATCTGCCACTAGCTATTGTGGAGTGTAATGCCGAGATGAACTCTCGTATCGTTCAGGGTGGGTTCGTGCCAACAGGCGTAGGCGAGCAGTTAGAGTGGCACAACAGCGAACTAGCAACAGCACTAGGGCAGGAAAGCGTGGTGCTACTAAACGAGGCAACTCGTATGTCGGCTAAGGCTAATGCTCTATTCTTGCGAATACTCCAAGAGAGAGAACTAACGCTGGACACACACAAGAACGAGAAAATCAAGGTCGCTAAGAACTGCCTGATTATTGCTGATGCCAACCTTGATTACAGGGGAGTATCTAAACCCGACCAAGCGTTTATGGATCGTTATGCCATAAAGGTCGAGTTTTTGTATGACGAAGTGTTAGAAGCAAAGTTTATTCCTAGCGATAGTCTGCTCGAATTGGCTAAGTCAATGAGAGAGCTTGCTCGCAACGAAAACAAGTTCAGCACACCAATTTCGACCCGGTTGCTAAAAGAGTTTGTTCAGGTTGCCAATGGCTTAGGTTTCGGCTTCGCTGTCTATAACTTCGCCCAGAACTTCCCTACTGATGAACGACCAAGTGTGGAAATGCTATTGGCTACTTATGCCGAGAGAATTGCTACCGACTTATCCCTATCCCTAGACACTTACGCTGTCTAACAACCAACCAACCAACCAGAGAGCAAGGCAAGCCACTATCGGTTGCCTTGCTCTCGCCACCTAACAAGAAAGCAGCTAAAAATGAACGATTACGAACAAGGCTGGACTTGTGGCACAGAGAGCCAAGTCCAATGGAACACACGCCAACGAACACAACTACAAGAAGCACAAGAACGCTTAGAGAGAGTTAGTCAGGTATTCTCTCGATACGCAAGTGTTATCACGCTACGCAAGGTCGAGTGTATGGTCGTGCCGAGTAGTGCTACCCCCGTATTCTCGACTAGCAAAGTGATCGTGTTTGGTGCTAATCACCTAACCGACATAACAGACCCTAAAAACGCTATGGCACTAAAAGGGCTAACACTTCACGAAATCTGCCACATACTATTCACGCCTAGAAACGCAACCACATTTAGACGGATAGTAAGCAAAGAGAAGCTAGAGCAGGTATTCCACATAGCAGAAGATAGTCGTATCGAAACCTTGCTTATTGGTCGCTTCGGTGTAGGCATTACAGCGTGGCTCAACGCAACTATGTTTAGGCACTTACTTACCCCGAAACTTGACTTGTCTAACCAATTCCCACAGGTAGCAGGTCGCAAGTATTTACCACTATCAGTTCGCCAGAGCCTAAGAAATGTCTATTGCGAGCCAGAACACGCAGACGAAATCGAGAGCCTATTAGACGAGTATCGCCTAATGGTATTCAGTAGTGATGATGTTGTCTTGCGAGCATTAGACATACTTCGCAGACTAAAGGAATTACTGAAACTGCCGACAGAAAGAAGTCGTGGTGGTAATGGTATTCCTAGCCCTAATGGACACCACAATAGACCCGGTGATGAACTCGAAGCCAGCACTTCACGCCCACTCTCTCAAAAGGAACAGGAACAGGCACAGAAAGCAGCTACAAGGCGAAATGACCCGAACACTAACGGAACACAGCAGACAGCACCAAACTCGCCTATCAACTCGACAAACCCTAATCCAACAGGAACAGGGTGTATGCCTACACCAATAGGAAATCAGCCTGGCAACGACAAAGGCGAAAGCAACGACCCTAACAACAATGGCAACGACCAAAACTCTAAAGGTTCAAACAAAAGTGATCCTATTACCCTTACTCCAGCGTTAGAGCAGGAAATCAACGACTTATGGGATAAGGACTTGAGCAAGGTAAAGCAAGAAGTCAGCAAGGACATTAGGAACTTTAGAACCAATTTGGACTTAGATGATACCTACACCAAAAAGCCAAGCAAAGCTCGATACGCCGATAAGAAAATTGACTACAAGACACTTTCAGCAGGTAAGCAGTTTGGCGTGGAGTTAGAACGCATTAGGACAGACCTAGAGCCTGGCTGGTTGCTTAGACAAGAAGCAGGAAAGATAAACGCCAACAGGTATCTAACAGAGAACGACCTAGAAAGCGTGTTTGACGAGTGGCAAGACGGCAGAGAAGAAGCAACCGACATAGAAGCAATTATCTTGCTCGACAATTCTGGCTCTATGTCTGGTAATAACGCAATTCGAGCCTATAAGTCTATGTTCGCTATCAAAATGGGCTTACAGGCTATCGGTGCTAATTGTTCAGTAATCGTCTATAACAACAGAGCCGAAATGCTATACGAAGCTGATGATCTAGTGAAGTCAAGTATTCGAGATGCCGGTGCTGATGGTGGCACAGACCCGACAGAAGCCTTGATGTATTCGCAAAGCGTATTCGCTAACTCGAAGCGAGCAGTAAAGTTGCTATTCACTATCACAGACGGAGAGTGGGGCAACGCTGAAACAGCAGACGAGATTATTGCTCGACTTGGAACAAGTGGAGTGATTACGAGTATTGCCATAATTGGTGATGAAACCAGCAACACACACAACAGCACTATCTCGGCACAAATCTCTAATCCAAAGGACTTAGTAGGGCTTGCCAAATCTATCGTCAAACTATCTATCCAACACGCACTAATCAAGTAGAAAGAAAGAGCTAATGAACATAGCAAAAATAAAAGCAGCACTAAAGAAAGACACCGAAACAGAGTTCATCTATACGCAGTATTCGGGTAATCCCGAACCTAGACACAGCACTAAGGCAATAGTGGTCAGCAGTAAGCGTGTATCCTGGTCGGAGTTTCAGGGGTATAGCGATAACGAGTTATCGTCTAATGATGTTGCTTCGGTAATGAACGCACCTGAATACACAGGCACGACAGGGTATTACTTGCTCGTCAAGTTGCTTATGCCAAATAAAGATGTCTATGTGATGACCAAACCTAGCAACATAAAAGGCTTCTACGCTGATGTAGAGCAACAATGGGCTAGAGAGAAACAGCTATACGCCATAGTTGATCGTCTAAAGCAACAACACCAGCAAATAGTCGCTGAACAAACAGGCATAGTAAAAACTAAGGAAGCATTAGAGAAAAAAGAACTAACCAAGTTTCTTAGTGATGTCGGGATAAGCGAAAGAGATGTCGAGCAACTGAACCTTAGAGCAGACATAAGCATAAACTTCGCAAGAAAAGATTATCCAGAGTTAGAACATTTATCGAACCTATTTAGTTATGACTTAGACCACTATGAAACTAAAGTGTCCTATCGGGTTATGAACTTCGATTATGACCACTTACAGACAATTAGCGAACTTGTCTATCAACTACGCCAGAGCAACCTAGAATTAGCGAAAGAGCTAGAAAGAGAGAAGCGACTAAATGCTACCCGATAACCAGATACAAGACCCACTAGACGAGTTATTACTATCGCCTAAGCAGATAGCCCAACTCGCCCAGAAGCCCCTAGCAACAATTTACAGGTGGCTTCAGGACAGCGAGCCAGCCAACGCCATTAGAAAAGGCTCTAGGTTGTCTTACAGGGTTCGAGATGTGAGAGTGTGGCTCGAAGTCCAGACCAAAGAAAAGAAGCGTAGCAAGGGAGTTTCTAGCCCTACTTACTATGTCGGCAAGCGTGTAATGGCTCTCAAAGAGCAGGACAACGCCAAATACCTACTAATCCTTGACCTATTGGACATAGAGATAAAGCCAGGCAGCTAAGAGATCGTGTAGGGTTGCTCAACCGGGCAACCCTGCCGGCATCTTTTTTTTATTACAAAAAATCAACTTTACATAATAATCGTTATCGGCAATTACAACTAGGAATTAGAAATGACTATCAAACCCGGATCAGCTAAACAGACCAAAACAGAACAGCGTGAGCATACACGCCAGACAGCACAGACAGCGTTAGGCAAGTTGCTACTACTACAAGCAGGTATCGGCAAAAACGCTGAGGATAAACCTATTGAGGTAAAACTTGATGCTGAAACCAAAGTAATAATTGACGGCGTAATAAGAGATGTAAGGGCAGTTCTAACCTACCTAAGCGAAGCAAAGCAAAGCCAAGCCAAAGCAGAAGCAGAAGCAAAGCCAAAGCAGACCAAGAAGCCATCAAGGTCAGCAACTACAAGGGAAACGGGAGTGTATAACAGGCACAACCAGCAATGGAGTAAGTAATGAAGAAGCAAAGCCAAAGCCAAAGCCAAAGCAGAAGCAATACCAGAAGCAATACCAGAAGCAATACCAGAAGCCATACCAGAAGCCAAAGCAATACCAGAAAGATAACGAAAGGATAACACTTATGCTGAAATGTGGATGGTGTATCACAAAGCACCACGAAGGGTGTAGGATAAAAATCAACACAGGACAAGTCATAGCGATTTGTGAATGTGAATGTAAAGCAGAAGCCAAAGCAGAAGCAATAGCAGAAGCCAAAGCAGAAGCAAAAGACAAAGCAATACCAGAAGCCGAAGCACAAGCAGAAGCCATACCAGAAAAGAAAGAGAAATAAATGCAAGACGCATTAGAAAACCTAATCACCAAGTCAAGCGAGATGGGAGCAAGCATTGAGCGTGCGACTATCTTTGGAGAAATACTAGAAAAGATGAACGAAGCCATTATGAATGAAGATGTAAAGTCTATGAAGCTTTTACAAGAGATCTTAGATGGAATAGCAAGCCGTACCACAAGCAATACCACAAGCCAGACCACAAAGGAAGATAACTAATGGAAGTCAAACTAACTGATTACCAAGCCGAAGTCTTACAGGGCTTGTTGGCTGAACAAATTGACACAAACTCGCAATACGAAATACTACAACCACTTTACGAACAACTAACAAAGGAAAATAACTAATGAGTAAGTATGTAAAGCACCTAACCAAAACAGAACTAATGGAGCGTCTAGCAGACGAATTAGTTGAGATGCACGAACTAACAGCAATAGACTTAGCCTATTGGGAAACAGCACGCGAACTCGTAGAACGCTTCTATGATGTTCAAATTACACTAACAATTACAGAAAAAGAATGGAGCGAGTAATGGATAAGTATAAAGTTGAGTTGTCCATAGTTGTTGAGTATGAACTGGATAACTCTGGTAGAACTACTGAACAAATTGCAGAGCAAATAATGGAAAACATTTGTTGGAGTTATACAGCAACAGGCGAAATACTAAAAATAACTAATTTAGGAGAAACAAATGACTAAGCAAGAACTAATCGAGTTTATACAGGACAACTATGCTGATGGTGAGCAACTAATTTGGCAAATCGTATGTGCTGATGATGTAGGCGACCAAGAAGATTTTACCTATGATACTTGGAACGACTTTGTTGAACACTACGAGCAATCATCACACAACGCTATTGCAGACGATTTCTCGCACAGCACTAGGAACGCACTGATCGATTTTATGGAAGAACAGGGGCTATAACTAATGCCAAAATACACAATTCTAGTTGGAGAAAAGTTTATTGTTGAAGCTTCAAATGAAGATGAAGCAATGTTCAAGTTAGAGTCAAACTCTCCTGATGTTGAGTTTATTGAGATAGATAGTTGGGTGGTGGAAAACTAATGAGTGCCACTAATTACAACGACTTAAGCGAACACATAGGACACGATGTAGTAGTTGTGTCTTATGCTAATACCAATGTTGCTATTGAGTGCCAAGAGTGCTATGAAGTACTACTGGACTTTGATAAAGGAGAAAACTAATGCAGACATTTATACCAATAGCAACAACTAACTTTAGCGACATTGCTAAGACGCTAGATAATAAGCGTCTAAACAAGCAAGCATTAGAAGGCTGGCAAATCCTTATGACGCTTGTTGAACTCGATCCTAATGGCGACCACAGGACGCCTAAAGGCTGGGTCAATCATCCTGCCGTCAAGATGTGGCGTGGTTATGAAACAGCTTTGTTGCACTACATAATTGCTATGTGTGATGAATGGCGTGCTAGGGGCTACAACACAACTATTGACGACAAAGCACGCACTACCTTTACAACAGCAGTAATGGTTGGTAAAATCTCTACAACGCTTATTTATCCACCTTGTATTGTTGAAGAAGTTGCAACAACACACCGGACAGCATTACTTGCAAAAGAGTATGAGTGGTATAGTCAGTTTGAGTGGGCTGAAGATACTGGAACAGCACCACTTACTTACGAATACTTATGGATAGTAGGAGAAACAAATGAGTAATCAAGTTTATTGCCCTGAGTGTGATGAACTAACTACACAACAAGAAATAAACAAATGGGAAAGGTGCTACAACTGCGAGCGTCAATCCTGCCCTGAATGCAACAAGGCATTCTGCGACCACATCTAAGGAGAAACACAATGGAAAAATACACAGCAAGGGTAGAGTTCATAGTTTATGAATTTGAAGCCACATCAGAATCACACGCAAATGAAAAAATAAACGATCTAATCGACCAACTACAACAGGTTCATACAGAACTTACCTGGGATGAAGTTGATTGGACACTACACGAAGAAGGAATGAACTAATGATAAAACCAAAAGACATTTACCTATGCGACAACTGCTTTGAAATGGATGCAGATTATGGAGCAAATGGGATTGACGGCACTATGGTATACATTTGTAGTGCTTGCAAAGAAGAAGGAACATTTTACAACATTGAATTTGAAGGAGACAACAACTAATGGCTAAATGGAATTTAACAGACGAAGAATTTAATTACCTTATGGTTGAAGATGGTGATTTTGATTCTGGTCTTAAAGGAGAACTAGGTAATCTTGAAATTAAAGAGGTTTATGGTCATAAAGACCATTACCCTTTTGGTGTAAGTATTGACGCTAATGAATTGTCGATTTTAATAGATAAACTAGAAAAAGTGCATAATGGAGAAGAAGTTGTTTTTGTAAATGACGAAATAGTCTATTTATTAGATTATGTAGAAGAAGAATACATAACTGGTTTATACGAAGATTTTGAGTACAATTACGAGCTATTAAAATCAACAATAGAAAAATTATTAGACTATTTTGAACCTCAATTACCAGATGCTCGTGAAATTTGGAAAGATAAATTAAAAGAGATGTTTACAGAATTAGGGCATTTTTGCAATAATTGTGGGCATTACGAATTTGATGAACCCGATAAGAATGCTTTAATTAACAAAGGAAAAACGAACTAATGAAACCTGTATTTACAGAGGAAGAAGCAACACTCGTAATGACTATCCTTTTAGATAATCTAATTACTCTAAAGGACAGCAACGGGCTTGATGATTACGGAACTACTGAAGTATTACAGCGTGCAGTAGACAAGCTTGATGCATTACTAATTGAAACTGGGTATGCTGATGAATAATACCTGTGATGTGTGTGAAGCAGTGGGTGATGATGTACTAGAATACGATTTTGAGTTATTAGGATTAGGTACTACAATTTACTTATGCACTAAATGCAACGATAATAATAAGGAAGACTAAAGTGAAATCAAAAGAGATCCAAGAACTAATTAAAGTAGCAGAAGACCAGGGATGGCGTGTAGAGCGGTCTAATGGGGGTCATTTTAAATGGCTATCTCCTAATGGCAAAATGGTTATTACATCTGCTACACCATCAGATAAAAGGGCTTTTGCCAACATTCAGACCGATTTACGGCGTTATGGATTAATCCTAGTTAAAAAGAACCCTAAGCGTAAAGATCGTTTACAATAGAAGAGCATCAAAAAACCACCCCATTGACAAATACAAAGGCTAGCTGTGTAGATAATCTTTCTGCATAAGTAGTCTTGGATAGGAGGTTCTATGATGAACAAAAAAAGTGTTATCTTAACTGGAGTAGTTATTTCACTACTAGCAGGATGTTCAGCTTCAAGTGTATTATCAACTGCAACAGCACAAAATAGTCCTGTAAAGCAAGTTGAAGTGAAGCAGGAACAAAAGACACTTCAGCAAATGGTAAAGCCACAACGCAATACCATTCAAATGAAAAAAGTAATAAAGTATCTAAAAACTAGAGTAGGTAAAACTGCTTATGTGTTTTCAGGTGCTAGTCCCCGTGGATGGGACTGCTCAGGTCTAGTACGCTGGACCTATGAACGATTCGGTATAGAACTACCACATTCAGCAAACAAACAAGGTCATCTAGGTAAAAGGGTATCAAAGCCAAAGCTTGGAGACATTGTGGTATTTGCTTATAATGGATATACCAGTTTCTATCATTCTGCTATTTATATCGGGAATGGACAAATAATCAACGCACATCGTGGAGTACGCTCTACGATCATCCAACCATTGACAGATTATGCATCTGGTCAAATAAGGTTTATAAGAGTTATAGCGACACAATAACAAAGTAAAAGAGAAAGCCCCTGGCAAAAACCAGGGGCTTTTTCTATTAGAACTACTTAGTAGTCTTTTTAACTACCGGCTTAGCAACACGCTTCTTTGGTTTCAAAGCTTCGATATCAGCCTTCAACTGCTCTAGTTCAGCAGCGTGTGATTGAATCAAGTTGTACACGACTTCTAGATCAGCAATTAGTTTCTTTAGTTTTCCGAACATACGTTCTCCTTGTTTTATTGGTTGTCCTTGACGAGTTTGATCTCGCAAGCATCTGTGGTGCAGTAAGCCTCACCAATAGCGTCTGAAGCCATACCAGCGTAGACACCTTTGAAGTCAATTGGAAAGAGTTGCATAGCGTAGCTGTTGTACTCTTCTTCTGTGATTTCTTGATAAGGCATTTGAGCGTAAACCTTATTGCCACTAGGCAAGAAAGATACGGTTTTTAGTTGTCCATCGTACATATGCAATACACGACCGACATCTTCTGATTCTTTTTCAGGATCGAAAGAAACGGTGACTGATACAGAGTTATCTGACCAGTAGCGTTGAGCAGTAGCAGCTAGAGCAATCTTTTCGTAAATAGATACATCTTTAGCAGAACGAACAGAGTTAGATTTGATAGGAAAGTACACGATTGATGATCCCTTAGTGTATACGCTTTCTTCTACACGATAGTTAGCCATTTTAAATAATGGCAACATTGGATCGTTATCTGCAAAGGTAATTAAACGCATTTGATAACGACCAGCAACGTCCCAGTGTACACCAGCAGATTCTCCTGCTAATAGAGATACAGTACCTGATGGCTTGATTGTAGTCATCTTGATAGACTCACGAATACCTAGCCACTCAGAATACTTTTTGTCATAGTCCATCACTACTTGGTAGCCTTCATCCATCCATTGACGCAGTACTGGTAATCCTTTGTTATCTGCAAAGTTAGCTACACCAGACATTGATGTGCCAATACGGCGATTACGTTGCATAATGGCGTTAGTCTCTTCCCAGTGTGTCGGTAGGAGAGTCACTGTTTTAGCGTACAGATACGCAAACTTTAAAGTACGCTTGTAGTCTTCTAGACTATCGTGGCGATTAAGGTAAGTTTCAACCAAAGTACACATTTCAAAACTTTCTAGGCTTTGTTCTGCACAAGGGTTGTATCCAGCAATACGCCAGTCTTTGTTGTTTGGTTTGTCTGCCAAACGACCATACTTACGTGATGTATCCATCCAAATAACTCCTGGCTCGCCATTTAAGGCAATACCTTCTACAATTGGAGTAAAATCTGTGCCAACAGACACTTCTACTGAGTTATTTGACATCCAACCCCAGTTAGCCATACGCTCAGGGTTTACTTCAGGATTTTTTAGGTTAAGGAAGTCTTGGTCATCAATACGCCCAATTAGTAGCTCTGCTGAACGGCGAACATTTCCAGAAACAACACACACACCAATCATATTACCGATGTCCGCAATGTCTTTACGTGTTAATAGTTCGTAAGCACGAGTGTCAAACAATGTACGAATGTGATCGTGTAGTTTAATTAGTGGCTCTGGACCAGATGCGGTTCCTCCAAATGTGGCAATAGAAGCACCGTATGGACGGATCTCTGAGTAATCAAAGTTTAGTTTAGACTGATCTGGTTTTAGGTAGGAGTTAATTAGTGCAACAGTGCTTTCCTGCCATCCTTCACGAGTATCAGGAATAACATACTGCACTTCTCCTTGAATTGGAGAAAAAATCTCAAAACCCTTATCTGCGCCTTTATCATCAAAACCAACGCCTACACCTAGCATTGACGCTTCCATTAGAAAGGCAAATGGCTTGCCAGGGTTTTGCTTAGTCATTTCGTTAGTGGATACAAAAGCACAGTTTTGTAGTGCAGCCGAGTTACGCTGCTCATTTACTAGTGGAGTACCCATAACCCATAGTCCACGACCAGGAGGTGTCCACTTTAGATTAAATAGGCGATCAAAGGCTTCTTTTGCACTGGCAGCAGCTTTAGCATCAGACCAAGGCAAACGGTTCTGTTTAGCGTGGTCTTTCTGAAGAGAGTACATGCCATTGATAACACGTTCACATACATCTACCCAAGTTTCTTTAGTTCCATCTTCTTTCTTACGAGAATAGGTACGTAAGAATGTGATTTCACCTACTGAGTTGCCTGCAACATCTGTGTAGCCAAAAGGTGCTTTCTTAGTTTTGTATCCAGCTACAAAATCTTCGGATAATTTAAAGGAAAAATTGGTCATAAT
>Ga0114979_10000478_pt1 | contig 26447 bp, 20 predicted proteins | sample S_140625_EF_Meta_FD_87315 | JGI IMG/M metagenome (GOLD analysis project Ga0114979, IMG submission 87315) | Freshwater microbial communities from Lake Simoncouche, Canada to study carbon cycling - S_140625_EF_MetaG | ecosystem: Environmental > Aquatic > Freshwater > Lake | place: Lake...
CAATATCAAAATTCCAATTTCAGCGATTGTGAAACAAATAACAATCCTTCTGCATGCTACCTTTCTATATTGGTTTCAACTTCTGAAGGTAAATCTGTAGAAGCAGCAATTACTCAACTTTCACAACTTTCACAAAATTACTGTAATCAGGTAGCATCATCTTTCGGCGCTTACTTAGCCTCAAAGAAATTAGCCTCACTCTCTATTATAGAGAGTGATCCTAAAAGTTGCGGTGACAGTTTCTCTCAAGGTTACATTTTTTCTTCTTTAGTCAATGGCTCTCAAGACGCAAAGGATATCAGTAAGTTTTGTGATTCTCTAGGTAAGGGGCCTAAATGGAACTGTTCTATCTATCTTGGGCACTATTTCCTAAACCAAAATCTCGCGGACCCAGTAGCCATGACAGAGAATTGCTATTTAATTCCGTCCCCTGATGACACTAAAGGTGACCATATGACTTTTAGAAGAGCTTGTCTCTCCGGTCTCTGGCAAAGATTTTTTAATAATGAATCAGTTATAAAACAATTTAACAAAATGAATCCTTCCGCTACTGATATTTTTAGTTTTTGTCTTGCTTCAAAACGTTCCGCTAAAGAGGTTTGTCTGCAGGAAGATTCGCATCCTTTCTGGGTTATGGAAAAATTTAAGGATGTTAATGAAAAATTTAGCGCTTGTCGAGCTTTGGAAGATGTTGATTTAACTGATCAATGTAATTTTGGTATGGGCAGAGGAGTTGCTGATAATATTAACCGTGTTCCAGCTAAACTTTTTCAAGCTTGCGCTCAACTAAAACTCTCTTTTGACTTTGAATACTGTATGATTGCTTCGGGAGAGGCCTATGATAGAGAGGTATTTAAAAAAGAAATTAATACTGTCTGTCCTGACCTTGCCCCAAAGTGCCTTCTAGGGCTTGGGGCTGCAACCTACGGTATGCATAATGGCGACTCTAACGGTGCTATACTTGCTTGCAATGAATATTTTTCTGCTAAACGAGAAAACGCTTTATGCCAAATAGGTGTCTTTAGAGGTTTTTCTCGCCTTAGTTACGTTCATACTCTACCTCAGGTAGTAGATGAAATTTATGCACGTTGTGATGCAATTGCCGGGGTTGAGGCGCAAAACTGTTTACTAGGCTCTTTTGCCGGTTCACTACATTTTATAGAAAAGATGGGTGGAGAAAAGGCTATCATCGACTACTGTAACACCTCTAAGTTCCAAGAGTTATGCGGAAGCGCGATGGCTTCGATCTATCTTTTTGAGAATATTCCTGTAACTACTCAAACATGTATTTTTAGTGAGAAGCAAACATCGCTAGCCTGCGCTAACTGGTTAGGTATGTATGCTAAAGGTTATGGTAACACAGCACTCTGCGATAATTTAACTTCAGAGCTTACTCCCTCTTGTCTTAAGCCAGACGAGAAGTACATCTTTAAAAAGTATATCTTTTAACTTACTCTTTTAACCAAGATTTTGCATTTGAATATCTTTACGGAATTCTCTCTTTAAACTACTACCTGGGCAGTTCAAAACAAGGAAGTAGTGGCGCAATGGTATCCGCTAGGGCATCGGTGGCTTTCTCAATCTCTGACTCTAGCATTAATGCGAATACTTCTTGCGCTTTGCTGGTTGAATATATTTTAAAAGCTTCTTCCGCTTGATAATGTAGGGCAAAAAGGTGGCAATGAATTAACTCATGAACTAGCGTTTGCTTCTGGTCATTTGCATCAAGTTGTAAGAAATTGCTCGTAATAGTTAAAATTGCTCTTCGTTGATCTGGCTGAGATTCCATCGTGGCGAAAACATTTTTTTCTTTATCGGATAATTCTACAATGATTGACCAATCGGATAGTCTCATACTTTTCACTAATAACTCTAGGTAAGAAACTAAATACAACTCTTTTTCTAAATCCCAATTAATTTTGCTGGTGGTATTATACCGTACTTTAATATGACTAGCCTCTTTAACTGTGGCTCCACCAGCCATATTAAGGTTAATAACATTTTTAGGTATTTTTCCTGGCTTCACTGGAGAGACTCTTTTAGGAGGGTAAACAGCGTTTAATTCTTTCAAGATTGACACGCTCTGCGCTTTCTTAGCCGGTTTCGCTACCGTAAAAGATTTGTTATTTTTTGCTCGTGGTGCATCCTTGTTAGCTTTCGAAGGTTGTATATTTTTAGTTTTATTCCTGGTTGTCTTTGCACTTTTTACAGCATCTTTTGAATTTTGTATTTTTGATTTAGCTGTTTGACTACTCATTTTGCTCGCTCCAGTTCTTGATTGCATGTTCAAATAGGTTCCTACCAGTTCTTCCCGTGGTGGCATGTCGGGAGCCGGTTTCTCCTAAAATTGCATCTGATAGATCAGCTTTCTGTCCCACCATCTGAATAATGCCTTCTTCTATGGTCTTCGCAATCGTATAATTTATAACGATATATTTTTTAGTAGTATCACCATCTACGCGGTGGATTCTATTAGCTCTTTGAATCATAGTAGAAGGTTTAAAAGCTAAATCAAAGTTAATTAGCGTTGAGCACATCTTACCTAAGTTTAAACCTTCAGCTGCCGCGTCGGTGGCTAAAAACACTGTGGGTCCATCATTAGACCCCTCGTAAACATCAGTAAAAGCTTGTACAGCCCGGTCTCTCTCCGCGGTACTATTGCTTCCCGTGTACATAACGTAGCGTACTTTGTCTTCTTTAAATCTTTCAGCAATTAGATTTGCCATCGTTCTAAAGGAAGTAAACACCACTAAGCGTTCATCATTTGCCTGCATCTCAATTGCTAAAGATCTAAGTTCATCTAGCTTTGGTCCATCTACATCAGGTATTAAACCCGCTTCACATAAAGCTTTAGCTGCATTGGAATTGCTCTTATATAGTAACCGTGGGGAGCTACAAAGTAATCTTAACATACCCACCGCAGTCATTGCTGAAGAACCCTCAGATTCATCGTTAAAGAGATCGCTCTCTACCGCATTTATGTTTTTAGCTTTTTGGATTTCTTCTTGTGCATCACGATGCACTCTTTTTATAGCAATAGTTAGTTTTTCGTCAGCATCCAGCACCTGATTTTTAACTCGTAACGGTGGGAGATGAGTAGCTACTTCCTGCTTATTTCTTCTAATGTAATGAGGCTTTGATCTATCTCTGAGCTCACCTAGGTTTTTTGCTCCTTCAAAACCACCAAATCTACCTGGGTAGGAGTATCGGTTAAAGTATTCCATTGCTGTGCCAAAGATACCTGGTACTACAAAGCCAGACATGATACTATACCATTCACCTGGATCGTTTTCCACCGGAGTACCGCTCAAGGCTAAACGTTTATGGGCTTTCTGAGATAACTGGCGCATCGCTTGCCCTCTTTTTGATTGCTTTGATTTAATCTTATGTACTTCGTCCGCTACCAATAACTGATTAGTAACTAAAGGTGTGATACTTTTTAAATCTAACGCGAGTAAATCGTAGTTCAATATTACCCATCTAGCGGATTTAGCCGCAATATATTTTTCCGCTCGTTTCTTTTTATCACCATCAATTACCACAATATCATTATCCCCGGTAAAGCGTTGGATCTCTCTAGCAAACTGCGTCTTAACTGCTCCTGGGGTTACAATTACGCATCTCTCCGCTTCATTGCGATCTAACAGTATTTTACCCCAGGCAATCGCTTGAGGGGTCTTACCTACTCCTGGAGCATCAAAGATAGCAAAGCCACTTCTTGTAACCGCAACGTTTACTGCTTGAGCTTGGTATGGAAAAAGTTCTTCTTTAAGCGCTATGGGGAGCTCAAAGTTTCCTCGTTCTAATTCACCGCGATATACTTCTTCTGAAAAATCATCGCTAAAAGCACAATCGATCCCTTTTTCTTTCCACAGTGCAATAACATCGCGATTGGGGAAGTTAATGTTAAACGCCTCCTGCGCTCGTGGATCACCCAAGACTACGAAATTTCCATACCGTCCATCATACGTTAGCGTAACATCTGCCGGAGTTAGAATGCTATCAGGATCTTCAATCACTTTTCTTTGCACTAGTTCATTTAGCGCTACTTGAGCTAATGGTGGGTAACTCATAGCTTGCGCTTGTCGCTCCCACTGCGCTCCCGGTAAAGACTTTAAGCGGTTGAATAGGTTCTCTGAACGATTACCAATAAATACTAAAAAAGGTCTCTTAAGACTTCCCCGTCTTAATATCGCATCTGGGGCTTTTTTTATGTCTCCTGCCTTATCTACTAACTCATAGATATAAACATCAGTTAATCCTTCAATACTAAACCACTTTTCCAGTTCTTCAACCGCTTCTAACGTTATCTCGACCAGCCATGCTTTATTTTCAGTATCATATCTTGAGAAAGGTAGTGCTTTCACTCGCTCGACCAGGTTTACATCATATTTAAAAGATAAGCGTAGAAAATTCCCTTCTTTAGTAAGAAAGATTTTTCTTTCCAGCGAAATGTTACCGGTCATACTATTAACTGTGCTCGTTAGGTATCTTTATCACATTCATCTCTATATTTTTATACTTCCTTTAACTTCTTTCTTCCGCGTAACTTTGTTTGGTATCGAGTAAATCACCAGTACCGAAACTGGATTAATGAAGCAAGAAATGACAAGATACGGTTCCAATAAATACAATATTGTTGAGGCCTCCTCTATCATTAGAGCTCGAGCATTAGCTCTTGGTATCAATGTTAAAAAAGTAAACTCAGACGATCTTCTAGCATCATCAGTAGCTTTAGACGCTTGGACCTATATTACAAAGCATGATTTTACCAGCCGGGAACTGCGAGATCTCGATCCCGCCTTAGCGGCGATTATCTCAAGAGCCGCTGGTCATCCTCTACCTATTATGGCAGTGACGTTCCGTCCTTCAGAGCTTAATAATGATTTTAAATTAGCCGAGGATTACGCGGCGTGGATTAACTCTTTTGAAGGAATCTACCCTCCTGAAATATTTCACAAAATCGCCAGTGATTTGGCTCGTGGAGGCACCCAATTTGGCCCCTTTGCCGCTATCATTGAGAGCTTAGGTAATAATACTTACTAATTTTGTTCACTACTTTCTTGCTGTAAAGTCTACCTTGAATCTACCATACTCCTTGTTTTCTAATAATTTTTTCGCTTGTTACTAATAAATCTGCTTGCTCAATATATATATATATATATATATATTGCAAATTAACTAACTTAATTTGTTATTTTCTACAAATTTATTGCTTTTTACCAGGTAAAAGGGAATATATTATTACTTGATTTTGTTTTTGTATGCAGGGGTTGTGTAATAAGTCACATTAAATATGTGAGTTTCACAATTTAATACTGAAGGAGAAAACTTTGGCAGAGGCAGTAGATTATAATGAAAAAAATCAGGCTTTATTTTTTCGTCGCATTACTTTGAAAGATAAAATTTCCCAAGTAAATACCGATAAACTCACTAGGTTACAACGCCACAATCATGAGATAACTATGCGTGAGCTTGCTGATGTAGATACTGAAATTATTGAATTAAATTATGGTTTAGTATTAAACTATGTTAGAAAATTTACCTCTACAAGTTCCAAAGATGACTCTAGCGATTTTGAAGGAGCGGCTGTTTTAGGACTAATGCGAGCCATCTCTACCTATGATCCCAACCGAGGCGCCAAGTTCTCTACTTGGGCTTTTAAGCCTATTCAACGTGAATGTCTCAAAGCGGTCCGTGATGCAGATTATAAGCACTTGAATGCCGGTGATTTCGAGAAGCGTCCTGAAATTGAGCGATCAGTTAAAGAACTTCGTGGTGAGAACGAGGATTATATCATTAACTATGAAGATGTGGCAAAATTATCCGGCACCACTGCAGAAACTGTTAGGCGTGTACTTAATGCCCAGAAGTTAGAGTCTCTCTCGCGCCCTGTCGATGATGATGGAAAGACTTATCTTGGAGATATGATTCAAGATCCAGATCAGAGCACTGAGGATCAAGTCTTAGCTATGCAAGAGATGACAGATCTTGAGACTTTTGGACTCTCAGTTTTAGATGAGCGAGAACTCTTTGTTATTGGTCGAAGATTTGGCCTGGATGCTGAACCAGCTCAGAAATTATCCGCTATTGGTCGAATGTTGGGGCTCAGTCGAGAGGCTGTCCGTCAGGTAGAGGCTAAAGCCCTATCTAAGCTCAATCACCCTGTTGTATTACGTAAACTAATGCGCCACGGCCGTATTTGAATGTTTTTTACCCCTTTTTTGGTATAATATTACTATGAAAAGATTCGTTTTTGGTGTAGATTTGGATGGCGTTTGCGGAGATTATCTTTACTCCTTGAGAAATTATATGGCCGGCACAGGTAATCCCTTGCCTGAAGTAGAGGCTACCAGTTGGGATTTAGTAAAAGCGGGGTTATTCCCTGACCGCGAGAGTTACAACCAAGCTCATAAAGATGCTGTGCTCAATGGTATCTTTACCTCTATGCCCGAGCTTAGCGGAGTCTCTGATGCGCTCTGGAAGTTAAGTGACCATGAGATTCACATTAGAGTAGTGACTCACCGTTTGGGCGCCAATGGGGACCATGGTTTTGCCGTGCAAGACACTGTCCGCTGGCTACAAGCTCCACGTCCTGATGGAAGACCGAGAATTCCCTTTAGGGACTTGTGTTTTCTGGGTACAAAAGAGGCTATTGCTTCTGATCTCCATATCGATGATGCTCCTCATGTTATAGAGGCCATGAAAGCTGCGGGGCATGAAGTTCTTATCTTTGATGCTCCATACAATCGTCATTTGGAGGGCTCTAGAGCAAATTCGTGGGAAGAAGTTGTAGAGTACGTCCTTGCATTCCGCCAACAGTTATCAGAAGGCTAAACCTGAAATACCGTTGGTTAAAACCCAACTAATTATTCCAAAAACCCAACCTATTGCTAGATATGGACCAAAAGCAAAGGGTTGGGTTTTTTTATGCTTATTCACAATCTTCATATAGAAAAATCCCATAATCCCTAGGATAAAGCTAAGCATGACAATGCGGTAACCAAGTACCCATGCTCCGGCCAAAGCCGTAGGAATACCCACAGTACCAACTATTATTAGCGTATCACCAAAACCTAAGCCATCCATACCTCTGCGGTAGCGAAAATATTTATTAATCCCTTCAAAGATAACAACCATGGTTAGCGTAAATACCACCCCAGGAATTAGTTGGGATAATCTGTGTTGCTCCCATAGCGATAGTATGGTTAAACCCCAACCTAAGCTTACCCCCAGGTAAAAAGCCTTGTCATCCAAGTACATAGTCATTAAATCTACTATGGCCCATTCTAATGAGGCTACTAAGAGAATCAATAAAGCAACTCTCCCTAGCCAGTTACTCTCAAAATTTAGTATGGCTATTGAACCGAAGAATGTTACTACTAAAGCAACTACTTGCATGCTAACGTTTGGTCGGGTTGCCTCCCTAACTAAAGGTTTCTCCTTCTCGTTAGTGCTAATTATTTTGTTTACCCCGTTGTAAGAAGTTCTATCCTCATAACTGCTGATTAAGTTACTAGCATACTCATTAATTTTATCTTCGTATATTATTAGATCATTTATCTCAACTAAACTACTATTTATAATATTTTGATAGTTTTCCATTAAACCTGACCGGTTTAATTCTAACGTAAACTCTCTCTCAAACTCAGTAACCTTACTAAGCCAACTATCATATGTAAAACTCACCTTATCACCTGTAGTTGCTATCAGACTTAAATTGTATTCGCTATTGGTTATTGTTATACTGTCCGTCCCAACTTTTACTGCTTGATTCATTTTTAACTTTTTTACTAAATTTGAAAAACTCTCCCCTGGGGTGTAATTATTTTCTACCCAATCCACCGATGCTACTGGAATTAATTCTTGTCCTACTGTTACCATGGCCCGTTCTTTGCATCTCCAAATCTCAGCGTGGACGGGATAGGCGAATGCCTCCGCAGTTATTAATTGCAGACCTGGAACATTATTTATGTTCTGTTTCAAAGAAGCAATAATTTCTTCTTCCTCTTTCACATTGTAGGCTAGGGGCATGCTCGCGATGCGTTTAGGAATGATCTGTAGTATCGCATACATTACTAGTAAGCCTGAGATTAGATATAAAATATTATACATATTTTTAGACCGTGACTCTCTTTACTGCTTCGTCATAGATTAAAATTTAGGAATATTCTGACTGTTTGGACCACTGGAGATTAATTTACGTGAGTCTCTCACCCAACGCTTGCAGTAAGCGTTTACATCTTTAGCTAACACTAGATCGCACATTAACCTTGTTTCGGTTATAATACCAGCATTCAAAGTAATGGAGGCTGCGGAAGCTGTATAGCAATAATCTCTGATCATACCGGCCTCAACTTTAGCACACTCTTCTTTGGCAAATTTAACTTTATAACCACCTGTGATAGCGATAGCTCTCGCCACTCCTTGAATACACCAAATCATGTTGGTTTCATCGGTGGCGTTCTTGCAATCACTCATCTCAGTTGTGAAATTAGAATTTCTTATGATTGAGAGTGATGGGAATGTCTCTTGATAGCACATCCTCTGCGATTGAAGTGGTTCATCGTTACAATATTTAAAGATATCGTTATAAGTAGCATTTTTCGCTTTGAACATTGCCAGAATTGGATCATCGCTAAAGAACTGCATCCAGCCGCCCGATAGGCAGTCATTAACGCTATGCTCATCAGGTATTTTTAGACATGATCTCAACTGTGGACCAGGGTTTAACTCATCTCTCTGCACTAGTACGTGGCCTAAGATGTGGTTGCAGGTCCAGCGATAAAATCCCTTATCCATTCCTAAATCTTTACAAGCTTCTGGGGCCTTTACTAAGAGATCTGGGGTACTTATTGGTTTCCAATATGCCTCAAAAACTCCATGGGTATATCCCGTTGCACATATCTGAGGCTCCAACTTTAAGCCATCAATAGGTTTATCTTTGTAATCAGTTGCTGCTGCGAATTGACCAATAGCGTGCGTAACTTGATGGCAGTGAGCGGCAAATTTTGTTCCGCGGTTGTTGTTTACTGCATCAATTGCATCTTTAAGAGCAACATCCACTCCTTTTTCTTTAGCTAAATCAACATAAAGAGTTATGAAGCAGTCACGACCTACAGTATTGCCTTCATCGCACTCTTTAAAGGTCTTTCCACGTAATTCATCTTTGTAACCCACTCCAGGTAATCTATAACCACTTACTTCAGCAGAGCGTTTATTTGCGGCTTGGGTTGAGACAACTTTCTCGAAAGAGTTACTCGATAAACCATTAATGGAGGGAACCATACCTACTAGAAGGGCGAAGAACATTAAGGATAAGACAGTACTCTGCTTTGTAAAGATAACTTTATTTGCTAATATTAAAATTGTAATAAATAGGAAACCAGAAACTAGAATTAAATCTCTGCCTTCGTTAAGCAAGCCAGCTTTACCCCATGTTAGGAAGAAAAAGAATGTGCTTGCTAAGATTAGTACTAGTGGTCCGAGCAGAATTTTTTTAAGATTAAGTTTTAGCGCTACTAAGTAGATCGCGGGAGCTAGACTTAGTAAAGAGAAATATATTATCGCCATAGGGGTAGAGATATTTAGATAACTGATATTCAAGTAAATAAAAGCACCGAGGTTAATTTGTGAACCAATTACTCTGGCTACCGTCCCTTGGTAGAAGTAGCTCAGTGTACTACCGACTGTTAAAAGTATGCTCGCTACTATAACCTGTGTAGGATTTAACCCCACGAAATCCATACCAGCTAGTTGTATACCTATAGCCATAAAACTGGCTAATGTTATAACCATCAGTAGATTTCTCGCAGCCTTTTGCAATGGAAGCACTCCCAGTGCACTCACTATGAGCCCTAGCGTACCAGCTAGTAGCACAACCATGCGGGAAGGCAAGATCCCAAAAAGCGAAGCGCCAACGGAAGCAATAATTAGTAGGAAAGAAGCAATAAAAGTTATTCGGGCATAATTTCTTAAACTCATATTTTACATTGTTCATGGTAATATCGGAGAGTCAATCTATGGTCAAAAAACAGTTTCCTTACTTTAGACATTTTCCTAAAACTACTATCGGTTACCACATTATTGATTTATTGAGCAACAAATATATTTTTTTGTACTCAACTAAATTTATCAAGGACTGAAAAACTAACTAAACCATCTTTCCTCTTAAAGGTACCAACCCCTAAATGCTAACTAGAAAGTGGTGCTGTCGTTGCTAGAATTGAAGCTACCATAATAATCGTTAACATTAAAATTGCCTCAACGGCCAGTAAATTGGCTGGAATTACTCTTCCTCTAGCCACCAATCGGTTATGAATCCCACCGATGATTATTGCGGAAACTACCACTGCAATCTTACTTATTAATATAGCCCCATACTCACCAGCCGGCAACGCTCCCCCTGCATACACATAAGCTTGCGCAGCTCCGGTAGCTAAGGAACAAAAAACAGCAAAAAACGCTAGTGGAGCAAATTGCTTTAATCCTTCTTGTAACTCTTCTTTATTCAGTTTACTACCTAAAGTATAAGCAAAGAAGTAGAGTACTACCGGACCAACCCAGAGAGCTACTAAGCTAACATGGAAAACCCAAAGTACCGCATCCACTAATGGCATCGGTTGATCTGCTGCGTGGGATATCAATCCCACGGCATAGGTAGTAATGAATAGGTAAGCTGGAAATATGAAGTTTCTAAATTTTGAAATTTTAGCATTAGTAAATACTTGTTTCACTCCACGAGCAAGAATTAATCCTATTGTTAAAGTAATTATAGTTTTATTAGTAAAAAGTGACCATCTAAAAGCAGAACTTGAACCCGGTACTACTACCACTAAATAACTTATAATTCTCATCAGTACGCCGGTGGCTAAGATAAATGCACCCGTGAAAATAAATTTATTAAAAAATTGATTAATCTCATTTTCTTCTATGTTATTTCTATTCTTTAATAATTTATTAGGATACTTTGGATCTTCTCGCTTTGGGAAAAGTATTAGTAACCAGAAAAAGCTTCCAACCAACAAAATCAAACCAATATCAAAAATTGTTCGAGCAAACACTTCAAATGTCCTACCGCCCTGAGGTTGTTTAAACTTTTTGCCACCTACTGGAGAAACGACATTCCCTACTGTAAAAGAGAATTCGCCTTCCACTATATGACCATCAGAGGAATAAGCTCTGTACCCTAAAACATAGGTCCCATCTGTTAGGGTAATTATCGAGAACTTGACATTAGTGGCCGGACCTGGTGGCGTTATCGGCTTAGGGCTCTCCAACTTACTACCATCAGCTTTACGCAGAGTCATGCTTACCTGCGAAGGATCTACTAACCCTTCAAAGGTTAAAATGGCCTCTTTGGGTTGCGTTGGTGAGACACTCCCATCTACTGGAGTGGTCGAAGATATATCCACATGAGCAAAAGCTGTGTTAGGGGTTAACAAATTAAGGAATAAAATTAGGGAAATTAAAACCATTATTTTTGTTTTTGCTTTAGGCATGTTTATACTATACAAATTAATTTTCTATTGACACATATTATTTTTTTGGCCCCGTAAAAGTAGAAAGAACAATGCCCTCCGGAGAGGGCATTGTTCTTTTAGAGATCAAATTACTTATTTGTTGGCTATTCTTGCTTCATTGAGTTTGCCGATGTAAGCTTTGAAGTTATCCGCAGCAACTACTAACTCTTCGTCAGCGCTCTGCTTCTTACTTGCGCAACTTAACGCTCCATTAGATGCAGCTTGCATCCAAGTAGCAAAAGCATTCTGTACTTCAGTATCTGGTGCGGGGGAGACAGAAGCTGCAAAGGCTGTAAGTAACTCTGAGATATTCTTACATTCTTGCGCTTTTCCCTCTCCAGTTAACTCACCTAAAACCTGCATACGTGAAGTTATAGAAAAGAGATTCTGATTCATCTCCATATCCCATTGTACTACCGGTCCTGGCTTAAGAGTGGCCGGAACTTTTTGTGAGTTCTTGTTAGTAACATATTTACTACCGACCAAAACTCCGCTGGCAATTAAAGCTACTACTAAAATAATTACGGGAACAAGATTTCTCTTCCCCTTTATTACTTTAGCACTATTTTCGTTTAGGTCAGATTTATTTTCTTTACTCATGTTGCATCCTCGCTTTCGTCGCTAATATATTATTCATGTGAGTTACTTGTTAGACCTACTCCACCCTAGATACTCTTCGTTATACCATAGGTCGAAGTCTTTCTTAGAGCAAATTTTTCTATCTGATTGCACGATGGTCATCGCTTTGTTCATCGCTTCGGTCTCCGCTTTGGTAGCGTTGCTTTCGCGAGCTAGTCCATTAGGGAACTTCTTTTCAAAATCTCTAAATGGTTGTAGAGTCTTTGCGCAATCAGCGGAAATCTCTGTGACTATTCTCCAAGGAGTTTCATTAGGTACGGCTTTTGAGCCTGGTTTAGCAGCTACAGGAGCTGGTGCGGTCTTAGTCTCGGTTGAGCTAGACTTATTGATGCCGTTAGCTGTATCGCGAGGATTAGCGATTGTGTTGCCATCAGTTTTATTTGATGAGCAACCAGTTAAAGCAAGTACGATGGTTGTTGCGATTGTTATTGATATAATTGATCTCTTCATTTTAGTTATTGTGACGACTATTTAAGAATACGCAATTAACCTTTTTAACTTTACTGCCAGTAGATTACTCTAACTTTAGGATAACTCAATTATCCATGCTTAAAACCCATCATAGCCCTATACCTTAAATTTACATTGATAAATCTAAACTACTTTTGCTAATCTAATCCTGTTAATTTCATGAAACTTGTAACGTTAATTTCTTGCTCTACTTTTACCCTCTGGCCCTGAAGGTATATATTTACTACTATTACTACTACTTTCCAATCTTTATTATTTTTTTATTCTCTAAAAATATTTTACCCGTAAAGTGAGTTAGGCCCCCAAGATTACTTGGGGGCCTAACTTTACCACATTGGAAGGAGTACTGGTCGGATCTTAGTATCCGTACTGACCGTACTGACCGTACTGACCGTACTGACCATACTGACCATACTGACCGTACTGACCGTACTGACCGTACTGACCATACTGACCATACTGACCATACTGACCGTACTGAGCGTAAGGTACCTGTACTGCTACTGTGTTAGATGTACCAGCTGATGAGTTACCAGCAGAGTTGATTGCAACCACGGTACATGTATAACTTGTACCACCGGTTAGACCGGAGATGGTTGAAGTCAAAGACTGTACATTTGAAAGTGTACCAGTTGCTCCACCGTCAGCTGAAGTACAGCTTACGTTGTAACCGGTTACTGCAGTTCCGCCATCATTAGCTGGGGCTACCCAAGTTAATGAAAGTTGCTGAACTCCTGCTGTTGCAGCTACTGAAGTAGGAGCAGATGCAGTAGTAATTGGTTTAGCTGATACTGAGTTTGACGCAGCTGATTCAAAAGTTGAACCGTTGATCGCTGTTACTGTGAATGAGTATGTAGTACCGTTAGTTAGACCTGTAATAGTCCTTGATGAAGCAGATGCTCCAGAGACTGAGAAGGTTCCGCCACCAGCTTGGTATACTCTATAACCTGTAACTGGTTGAGCTGAAGTTGAAGCAACTGGAGTCCAGTTAACTGTTACTTGAGCATCACCTGCTGTTGCTGTTCCAATTGTTGGAGCACCAGGGGTATAGATTGGGGTGACGTCGGTAGTTCCGGCTACAGCGGTTGAGGCTACACCTTCACCAGCTGCTGATACTGCTTTGACTGTAATATTATTTACAGATCCTGCAGTTACGCCAGAAGTGATTGTATAGCTTGTTGCTGCTGCTGAAATTGGTGAAGCATTTACCTTCACACCGTTAACATAAACATTGTATCCTGTTGTAATGATACCAGTTGTTGGTGCTGTCCAAGCTACTGTGATGGTTGGTGATCCGGCAGTTCCACCAGTAGAGGTAGAAGATACTGCTGGGACGCCAGTGACAGCGTAAGCATTTTCATCTAGCGTTGCGACACTATTAGAAGTTGTAACGCCAAGAATAACAGAGGCTCCCGCGCAATTTGCGCCCAAGGATCTCTTTACTGTCCATAGGTCAGTAACTCCGCCTGCTTTGAATAATGCCATTGAGCAGTTTGTAGAATCTGATTTTAAAGCCATACCAATCTGGGTTGTTGAACCAGTACCGCAGACGTTACTATCGGAACAAGCGTAGCTAATCTGGGTAGGACTTGTAGAGTATCCAATAGCAGGATTCAAAGTACATCCTGGACCGGTCTGGGTAGATGCGCCAGAACCTGCGTTTTTATTAGGATCATCAAGACAGAGTGAAAACTTTGGTGTACCCGCAGCTTTCTTTCCAGCAGTCATAGCTGCTTCGCTCTGTGCAGTTCCAAGTGCTTGAGCCCAGCTCATAACTCCTTGGTTAATATTATAAATTGCAATAGCATCGCGAGCGACGGTATTGAGGTTAATCTGTGTTGTATTGTCTCTCGAGTTATTCTTTACTGCGTTGTAGCTAGGTACTGTGATTGCTGCCAAAATACCTGTTGCTACCATCACAACAATAAGCTCGAGTAGAGTGAAACCAAATCGCTTGGTTCCCTTCTGCGCTTTCTTATTTTCCATTTTGTCCTCCTTCTGAACATAGTTGATGGATATTAATTTATACTATTCTCGTCAAAATCTCAATTACCTTAGGGGTTTCTGGTAATATCAACGCATGAACAACAAAATAAACTACTCCTACTATTCGATTATTTCGAGAATTGTCGAGCATGTTTTTTCATTAAAATATTGCTATATCCTCTTTCATGCCCATCACTTTACAATTAACGTAGATAAACAGGCTTCTTACATGAACTAAACCTTTTTAAAAAACGCGATTTTCTTAACGTTAACTTATTTATTGCTTACATCCTACCAATGCTTCTACTTCTTCATAAAGACCAATTGAGGCTCAGCGCCTTACTTTAAATAATTTTTCTTGGTTAGTAAAGTTAACTTACTAATCTATTCCTTTCTCGGTGCTATTTATTACTACCCTATCTCAATTTCTTTTCTTACTTAACATAAAGTATTCCTACTCTCACGCTCTTGCTTTAAAATTTTCCATATGACCCCATCTATCTATATGTAGCTCTAAATTGCAATAGAAAAAGGCGGATGGTTTCCCATCCGCCTTTACTGATTTTAGTAATTAATTATGTATTGCGAGATTTAATTTTTTTATCTTTCCCCACATATACTTAATTTCATTATACTCTAATCCTGAATAATCAGGCTTAGCATTATTAAGTTTAGAGAAATTCTTAGCAATGCAATTTCTTGCGAAAGCTTCAAAACTTCCACCATCTTCTGGTGACCAAACTTTTAGACAACGCCAGATGAATACTGCCATCTCATCAATGCCTACAGCTTCTCTTTTTCCTGGTTTAGAATAAGTTGAAGCCATCTGAGTAATTAATCTCGCGGCTGAAGCTAGGAACTCTTCACCGATTCGATCGATACGTGCTTGACGGCGATAAAGTGAATCATCTTCGTCTAGTGATTTAGGCTTTCTGAGAGCAAGACTTGCTCGTTCCCAGCGACCTTTGATCTCGGTGTAACCGCTTCTAAGCATCTTATAAAATTCTTCATATTTTACTGGGGAGGAGATATCCAATCCAGCCGCTTTAGCAATTTCCTCTATATCGGGAAGCGCATCATTTTCAATTGATAACATAGATTGAACGATTTTGAATTTAGCTCTCTGCTCTATGCGTCGAGCGATCTCTCGTCCAATTCCAATTCTATCTGCGATCTCAACAAGTGACTGAGGTTCTATTCCTAGAACATCACCACGACTAAGCATGATCCATAGTTCGGTCTCACCTAACTCTTCTAGCATGCGTTCGATCTTATCTTCACTATAATCATCAATATTACGATTAACAAGTTGATCACTTACTAGATCAATAAGAGTAGATTCACCATCACCGATCGGAGTATCTAAACTTGTGGCACGGTTCTGCATAGCACGCTCTGCTAAACTTGCAGTTACATTTGCTTCTTTCGCAACTTCCTCGTATGTGGGAGTGCGGTTTAATTTTTCTTGCAATCTCATAAAAGCATCTCTAACATCACGGCGTTTATTAAAGTCACCTTGAGAGATATGGTTATACTCTGATTGTCTTACGGTGCGACTGATGCGACCTTTAATGAATTGACGCGAAAAGGTTCCAAAAGTGACTCCTACAGTAGGGTCCCACTTTAAGAACGCTTCCCAAATACCTAGCGACGCGGCGCTATAGTAATCTTGCCCTAAATCATTATTCTGATTGAGAAAGGATCGAGCCATAGAGTAGGCAAGACCTTTATTCGCATCAAAGAATTCGTTTTTTACATCTTCTAAGTGACGTTCTGCTTTTTTAATTTTTTCGCTAGACTTACCCTTTAAGGAAAGTGCTAACTCTTCTTTAGCAGTTACGTATTTCTTGTGTAGTTGTATATTCTTATCTCTGAATTCAGGATTCTCAGCTTTTTGCACCGCATGCACTTTTTTAACTTTAGGCACGGGTCCTCTTTCTATGGGTGGTTGATATAATAGACTTTAAGCGCTTAACTTGTTTCATACTCATATTATAGCATCTTTTTTGCTATCTGTCAAGCGCTTCCCTTCTTCTCCTAGTAGAACACCCTGGCTCTCCTATTTATTCCCACCTGGATGGGTCTGCTACTGTGAACTATGCCACAATCTTTAACTCTGTAGATACCTATATAGTAGCTAGGCTTAACAAACTCCTTAGCATACCCTGCCTTTTTGCTTAATCAAAATTTTTTCAGGAGAAAGTTTACTAATATCAACGAGAAATTACTATTGAATGCCCGACCTCTATTAAAACTATGATACCCTATTTTTAAAGCTTCATAGTTATCACCCTTAAGCAAAGCTTGATGGAGCATCTCGCGCCACAGAAACTCCCACTTAAAACTTAAATCTTTACTCTTTAGCTTTAAAGCCTCCGCAATCTCTTCGTAGTTATCAACGAGCTTCTTTACTTGACTCTCTTGGTAGGAGTAGATTAAATTTATAAATCTATCTACCTCGACTTCCACTTCATTTTCTACTATACTATTATAGAGTTCGACATCGTATCTGATCGCTTTAAGCAATTTTAATTCTTCTGGTTGTAAACTTGCTAAGACTAAATCATTTAACTCGGTTATCTTAATAGTTAGATTAGCTCGACCAAGTATAGTTGTTGGGATACCGCTGATACTTTCGGCTATCAAAGCAATCGTTACATTATTTCCGGGTTCCTCTAAAGTTTTCAATAACTTATCATAGAGTTTTTTATTGATCATCTCTCCTTGGGTAATAATCACTAAACTATGTTCCAGAGGTAATCTTCCTACCCCGTTCAGCATCAATTCTATCTCTTCCGCCCGATACTCACCCTCCGCGGGTCTACAAATTAGTAGATCTTCAACTCTAATATTATAGGCTTCGGTCAGATAACTCTCCATAAGTTTTCCAACAAATTTTAACGGTGAGTGGATTATCACTAAACCATTACTACGGTAATTATCTCTAATCTCTTTTATCGCCTGAGTTGATAAAACATCTCCCGCTAGCCACTTATCAAACTCTATTTTCTGCATGTTGTTACTATCCTTATTATAATTTATTTGCCCTCTAGCTACTATCATTTACAACTCCCTACTAACATTATCTATTGATTTATCAATACTAGAGATATTATATATATATTATGCAAACAACTCAACTACAACTCGGATTAAACTATCAAGTAAAAATGAAAAGTTAAGGTGAGTAACCTGCTTACCTTAAAAGTAGTGCTATAGGGAAAGTATAGAGCTTGACAGGACGAGCTTTGGCTTGATAATAGAATAGTAACTAAGGAGAGAAATGAAGAAAAGAAGAAATTTTGATATTAAGAGTAATGATAGCAAAAAGAGCTCTCTTGCTCGTCCTGTAGCTCTATCCTTAATATTACTCTTATTGCTCATCTCTTCTATTTTTTTCTTACAGAAGAAAGATACCCCTACTGATCTACTATCTCCAGGTAGTAAAGATACCACTAATCAATCCTCGCTCTCTGAGCAAAATAATACTGAGCCGTCTAAAAGCGATTCAACTATTTTAGCTGTACCCGACTTCTCGACTCCTACTAACTCAACTCCCGCGGTTAAAGCTACCGATTCACTAAAAATTTTCCTTGATGGTTGGTCTTACCAAATTCTTGCTAAAAAAACTATCTCCATCTATGATGCTACTACTAATGAGTCCGCCACTACAAACTTCAAGGCTTTAAGTAAAGATGAGTTAACCAAACTCTATCCTACTAACTTTCTTGCCATAAGATCTATTGTAGCTAGACTCTACCCAGTTGCTGGAATCTTGAAATGCGATAAAGATGGTTGTCGCGATGATAAGGGAGCGATAGACATCTTTAATCTCCTTACTGATCTAGGAAAAACTCCTACTCTTGGGGAGCAATACGCTAAGGAGAATATCTCTCAAGGTATCTACTTGGCAGAATTTAAAATTCACCCTACCACCTCAGGTCTAAACCTTACTTTAGAAGGCTCGCCTTCTATTCTGGTATCGGTGCCCAGGATTTTAACCGATGAAGTTAATCCGGGCGCTGTAGTTGTACCTTCCCCTTTTAACGGTTTTGGAGCACGAGCAATCGCTCTCGGCTACGCTTTTAAAAAGACATTTTTGCTCGATCCACTATGGGTTAGTAATCTGGGAAAATTTAACGCGGCCTCTTCTAATTATAACCTTTCCCCGGTGACAATAAAACAAATTAGTAGTAAACCTCCCCTTCTACTTCTAAGTGATACTATTACTTACTTAGAAAATCAATTAACCGATTCAGAGTTAACATTTAGATCCTCCCCCGCTACTGGTTGTTCCTCACTTACGATCTGTTCAACCTTAGTTACTAACCCAACCTATACTACTCTTTCGAGCAAGAATTACACCTTCTGTACTAGTAAGGGCAAGGTTACAGCTCTCTATTGGCAAGGAAAAGTTTCTCTAGATAACAAATCACCACTCTACTTGGGTGGACTCTACTCGCCTAATAAGATTTCAGTAGGAAACTTCTCTTATTTCACTCACGCTCTCTATCTCTTAGATTCTAGTGGTGTTACAACTATTACCTCAGATCGCTCCCTCAATACTAAACAACCGTGGAGTACTACCGAGATCCTTTCATACATAGGTTCTGATTTCAAAATCTGTAACTAGTCTCTTTACCCATCTATTATTGGTTTGATCTATATTTTTACCTTATAGCTATCCACTTGTTACTAACATATAATACAATTTATAAATAGAAAAAGGCCCCGTGGGGCCTTTAACTAACTAAACTATTGTTTAACCACCGATTGAACCAATTACCGGGACCCCAGCAACCTTATTCTGGCTACTGGTAGTTAATGGTACATTATTAGTCCAACGTTCAATTGGCGGGGTTGGTACCATCACTGTATAGGCGGTAGAGCCGGAACCTCTGGTCTCAGCATGATCAGGTTGCGGGATTAAATCCATGTAGTCATAGTGACCTAGGACGCTAGAAGTAATCTTAATTACCTCATTAGGATTAGTAGCGGAGAAGAATTTAAAGGTTAACTGATTGCTATTAGCACCAGAGCCAGTTACTTCGTAGAAATATGAACATCCATTTCCACCGGCACCGCTACTACATTTAGTATACTTACCGGTGCTATTTGCAGCTAAAGTTACGGAGATATTTCCATTACTACGGCAAGCATCATGCCCACAGTTATTAGCTAGATTATACGTTGCAGTAGCTTTTACTATCTGAGGCCTCATACTGCCACCAACCACGAATTGGGCTGGGGTATTTAAAGTAACTCCGATACATGGGGAGGTGCAATTTACACTAGGAATAGTTTTCTCGCATTGATCTAAGCTATCAACGATTGTGCCATCTGGGCATTTTATTGGGCACTTACTGCCGACTGGTACTACAGTCCCATCAGGGCAGACCTTAGTTTGCGCTACATTTAATAACTGTGGAATAAAAGTCTGGGAGAAGCATTTAACATTCTTAGCAAAAGAGGCATTCTTCTCGCTGTAGGTGCTGGTACTAGCGTTATTTAAAACACTAGCAGTTAAGGATGTGCCGCCGTTATTAGCATCTAAGTATGGGTGAATGCTACCATTACCTATTGTGCTCGCTAGCGATGCTAAGTATTCACTGGTATGGCTTTGGGTGCTGGAGATCAATTGGGATGGGACTCCAGTATCAACACTTTCTGAGGTTAAAGTAGTAGGAAGGAAACGATTTAAAGCCAGAGCTCCATTTTTGTTATTACCTGTAGAATATACCTCAGAACCATAATGAGCGAATCCAAATTTAGTTGAATTACTATTTTTAAAAGAGTGTACGTTATCGCCAACACCGACTATACAAGCTCCCACTACAGTGCTCTTTGTTGACTGAGTACCTATAGTTACGGGAATGTACTGTACAGCTGAAGAACAATTATACTTTGTATCTACAGAAGTGATTTGTGCCGCAGCAGAAATTGGTTGTGTAGCATTGTCATAACCTGCTGTAAATGGAAGCCAGGCCAAGGAGTTAATCGACATGGTCTTCATATTGGTACGACTTACATAGTTCTGGCTAACAATAGAGTAGATTATATCTTTTAGCGCTCCGCCAATTGTATTATCTTTTCCTTGGTAGGATACTGGAGAGTTATCTCTTAACGATGCATTAAAATCATTGCTAGTATTAGTGGCTAAGGATACACAAGTTTTGTCATCTTTAATTGCTCTAGATGGTCCTGTTGTTAAGCGACAGTTATTATTATATGATTGCTTTGCGGCGATAGAATTACAGTCATCGGAAGAATAAACGGTAAATGGACCGCTATCTAAGTTATATGCATCATTAGGAATTGTTAAATTTTTATAGTTCCATGGCGTTCCTGTATCAATTTCTTGCCCTGTATCCCATGGGTTAGGGGTGAACATACGGAGTTTAAATGGGGTCGCTATATTATTGGTAGAAAGATTTTGGCACTGTTGAGTTAGGTATACTTTAGAAGAAGTGATGCTTTGTGTCGGATCGACCATATCGCCATAAAATCTATATACCTGAAAATACTTTAGGCAAGGAGCAATATTATGAACAGTGGTTGCATCATTCCATGCACAGTAAGGGTTACCTGCTTTCCAATAGATGTCACCAGGCTCAGCTCCATTAAAGTTTACCTTAAGAATGGTGTTACCGATACTATCGCACTCCATGAAATCGCTACAATACCCGCGAATAACAGGCCCCTTGCAAGTTCCAGCATTTAGTGTGCCCGCGTTATTACCAACATTTACTGTTACGTTGTTAGCTGTATCGGGATCAGCATTTGCGGTTGAGACAGGAGCTATTACTCCAGCAATTAAAATTAATACTATTACTCTTAGAAATTTACTCATACACGTTACTATGAGCGATTTAAAGATAAAAACAAGGCTTAGCCTATTTTATTTATTACACCACAACCACTATGAAAGAACACCGCTTCATCTATATTCCCTAGATTGAAAGCAATGCCGGCTGTTGAAGAAAAACGTTGGTCATTATTATTAGTAATACCGCGAGTATATTCTAGGGCTGAATTTCCTTTAGTTACCCAGTAAAAGCAATTATTACTAGTAGTATATGTCCCAGGTTTAAGATCTCCGTTTATTATATGCATACCTACTGGTATGTTTGCTCCAATGGAAGTCGTCGGAAGCCCTTTAGTTAAGGTGCAGTAGTTCTGAACCTGATCGCCGGCCTTAAGATTTATAATAATTTGCTGACCCTTCTGGCTTTGTTCAGAGAAAATTTCATTCCCTTTGGTATCATAGACCAAAATATCGCATAACCCTTGAGTATTATGATAGTATCCAGGATCCAGCTGCTTACCAACTACAGGGAATGGGTATACTTCATTATTAGGTATAGTGTTGCCGTACTTGACGGGTGTAGCAGGCTTTTTTGTCGGCTTTACTGTAGGCTCGGGTGTTACTTTTACAGGAGTAGGCTTAGGGGTGATCTTTACAGGGGTAGGCGTTACTTTGACAGGAATAGTCTTGACAGGCACTGTCGGGGTAACCTTATCTGGTGTTGGCTTGGTAGATGGTTTAGTAGTAGTAGAAGCTTGAGGAGTACGTGTTGCGCTATTCGTGCCTAAACCCTGGTACATGGCTATCGCTAACAATATAAGTACGACAGTTCCTGCTAGTATACTTACTCTACCTGACTTTTTTTCTAAATATCTCATAGTTTCCTTTTTACACTCATTAATGACTGTTAGGGTAATAATGCTTTATCTTGCTTTTTACGCATTAAAACTTGGTTAAAATTACCCTTTGCAGGTTGCTGGATAGGTGTGAAGTACATCACTTTCGCTACCATTTAGGCCATTTTCAGTTCTATCGGTAATAGAGGGGTGCATTAACGCAGTGTTTTCTTCTACATGGTCTAGACCAATTAAGTGGCCAAACTCGTGCATTAGTAAATTACCCTTTGATTTTCCTTCAGAATACCCATCTTTAAGGTTATCATAGGTATTGATATTAAAAGCCACTGTACCTGAGACAAATAGGCTTTCGTCATCGCCGGAACGGTTAACTACAGCTCCACCTGCATTGTTTTTACCAAGCATATCTGTCTTACTAGGATCAACGAATGAGATTAGTACTGGTCGGTAATCTCCATCAATCAAACTCTCCCCCCAATTTGCGCGAGAAACTTCCTTACTGAAACCGGAGAAATTAAAGGTAAGGCCTCTACTTTTACCCATTGTTCTTAGCGAAGAAGCTACCATTTCAGCCTGAGAAGCCGTGGTTCCCTCTGTAAGTAGGTAGTTAATCGATTTACAATTACTCCAAGATGTCTTGCTTCCATAGGTGAACTTAATGCCTGAATCAGAGATCGGAGTAGCGGTTATTTTTCCAGACTTAACCTCGCTCTTGCCAGTCTTGGCTTGAGGAGTAGTTTTACCGCTACTCTTTGTTTGAACAGTTACGTTGTTCTGGCTCTGGCTAACGCTCGAAGCTCCTACAATCAAATTTGAAATTGCTGTGGAGTTGGTTGATAACCCAGCAAAGAGGAAGGCTAGTAGGATCATTCGGCGTACTTTAAATATATTTCTCATGTACTTATTATGGCTTCGCTAGATCCTTCTTAGTAAAAATCGGGGGGTACTTTTAACTAGAGGGTAACTCTGCTGGTTGATAAACCATTAACCCTTAAATTTGGTTAATTTTGCCTAACTAGCAATATACCCATCCATAGTCACCCAATGCCTCTATCCTACATATCCTCCTATCGCTCTCAAGGGTAAATGCAGAGATCTGCCTTAAAGGTAATAATAAGATATAATACATTTTCATACTAAGAGAAAGAGAGTTCATGAAAATATCAGTTAACAAAGATAATCTCTTTCCTGTTATTGCCAGAGTCTACCGAGCTGTATCAGCTCGACCTACCGACCCTGCAATGGCTGGAATCAAGATTGAAATACAGGTTGATGAAAATCAAAATGCTATAGCTAAGGCAAGTGCTTTTGATGGTGAGAATGCTATCACTGGTTTCTTTCCTGTCACTCTAACAGGTGAAGCTCAGATACTAAGACCTAGTGGTCTTGCTTTTTTTGATATTCTTAGAGATTTACCTGATGGCGAGATTACTTTAGAACTTTCTAATAATCAAATACTAATTACTGCAGGACGAGGAAAATTTAAAATTCCTCAACTTGGAGTATCGCCGTTGGATGCCTCGAGTATTAAAAAGCCAATTCTAACAGGAGTACTCTCTGGTGAAGAATTTGCCTCTGCTGTTGCCAAAGTTATTAGTGCTACCAGTAAGAATACCACTCAATTAGCTTTAGCCTCAGTAAGAGTTGAAGCAAATGAAAAGACTCTTCGTTTGGTTGCTACCGATCGTTATCGTATGGCAAAGATCGACATCCCATGGGTGCGAAACTTTACTGAAGACAAAGTACTACTTTTGCCTTTTAAGGTTATTGGCGATCTAGCTAAAGCTTACGGGAAAACAAACAAGTTAACCTTAGGTTTTGGCGATACGCTAGGTTTAGCTGAAGGCGATTCTGTGGAGTCAATTTTTAGAGTAGCTGCAGGGGAATTCCCTAAGTATGAAGCACTTCTTAATCCAACCATCACAGCTACTGCTGATTTTGATGCAGATGAGTTTAGAGGAGCTTTAAAGCGAGTTAGTAAGTTTAATAATGAATTTGTTAAAGTTACTGTATCTACTGACGCTATTAAGATTGAAAATAGTACCTCTGAAAGTGGCGAAGGTTCAGAAGAAATCTCCGTGACATATGAAGGCAGTGAAACATTTGCTACCTCTTTTAATCCACAGTATCTCTTGGATGCTATGAATCAATTAGGAGGTGTAACTAGATTAAACTACGTGGGCCAGGCTAAGCCAACCACCTTTGTTTCCTCCACACTACCAAACTATATACATTTAGTTATGCCGGTTAACCGGTAGTAACTTTCCTAATTAAAGCGGCCCCTCTAGTAGGGGCCGCTTTTTTCTAACCTTATGGATATTATAAATATACCAGGTATAGTAAAAGGTATGAGTAGCATATTAAATGAGATTAATGTAGTGCAAGGGTCAGGGATCAACTTAGTTAACACCATTCCCCTTGCTAAACTCGATATTAGCAAATTTAAAAATCTGGCCAGGAATTGGAAAATAGCTGGGAGCGAATTTGCTATTCTGGATCAGGAATTAGGTTTTAGCTCTGATGTATTAATGGCACTGACTGAATCAAAGTTGCAATCATGGGTATGGTTTGATGCTAATCCCGAACCAGCTCAACTACGTTTTCTTGCAACGCAAAATGTAAAGGTTGTTATTGTTCCTGCTCAAAATCAGCAAGCACTTTTTAACATAGCTCAAAGAGTTCATCGCTCTAAGATTGCAATGCTTGTTAGAGTTATACCTAATAGTTTAGATCATCAGTTTTCTGCTAACACAATTAGCCTGCTTCTTGATAGTGATGTAGATGGTATTCTAGATTTCAATAACAGTAATGAATTACTTCACGCTTCAATCAATGCATCTCTTCTTACCTACACCTCTATTCCACATCTTTACAAAGACATCGCATCCAAAAAGGGCCACGGGGGGGCATCTTATTTTGCTGCTGTAAACCCTAAGTTGGCTAGTGACTCTTTGCAAGGAGATGTTGTCGCTCATACCGAGATAGCGCAACGAAGTGGAACTAGCAAAGAAATATTAATCAGCGAAATTAATAAATCTTTAACTCGCTAATCAAAATTAATTTCTATTAAATGGATTATCACTATTGAAGTTCACAACTTTAATATAGCTATATATAGCATCTAATTTGCTTAAAAAAGTAAATTTTTTAAAATATCAAAATTATGATTTAGTAATTAATTTCAACCTTAGTTCATGTATCAATTTTAATAGGATCTAGTAAGCCACCCTTATCGATAATAAAATCTTTTCTTGAACTAACATCGTCACCCATTAGTACTTGGAACATTAAATCTGCGTTAGCTCCATCCTCCATTGTCATTCGACGAAGTTTTCGTAATGATCGGTCCATGGTAGTCTCTGCCAATTGGTCGGCATCCATCTCGCCTAGCCCTTTGTAGCGCTGCAATTCTTTAACTTTTTTACCTTGTTTTTCTAATCGTTCGAGGTTTTGATCTCGTTCACTATCCGTATAGCAGTAGATGTGGTCTTTGCTACCGCTAACCTCAATTCTATATAAAGGTGGAACGGCTGAATAGATGTGACCATTCTCTAGAAGCGGCCTCATGTAACGATAACAAAGGGTGAGCAGTAAACAGCGAATATGCGCTCCGTCAACATCAGCATCGCTGAGTGCAATTAATTTACCATATCTTATATTGCTTACATCAAAGCTTTCGCCAGAACCCGCTCCGATTGCCGAGATGATGCTCGCACATTCATTATTATCGAGCATCTGCTTTTCGCTTGCTTTCATAGTATTCAAAATCTTACCTCGAATAGGCATAAAGGCTTGATACTCGCTGTCCCTAGCCCCTCTTACGGTACCGGCAGCTGAATCTCCCTCAACAATAAATAATTCTGTTTGATTAACATCATCGCTTCGGCAATCTGCAAGTTTTGCTGGTAGTGAAGATGACTCTAAAGCATTTTTTCTGCGAACTGTTTCGCGTTGTGCTCTAGCGGCTATTCTGGCCCGCATAGCATTAACTATTTTTTCAGCTATTACTTTGGCCTGATTCTTCTTTCGTGGATCATTAAAGAAATTCTTTAAACCATCTCCGGTGACTTGAAAAACTATATTAGTGATTGCTGCGGTTCCGAGAACTTCTTTTGTTTGACCCTCAAATTGTGGTTCCTCAATACGCACTAGGACTACCGAAGTTAA
>Ga0114979_10000480_pt1 | contig 26395 bp, 25 predicted proteins | sample S_140625_EF_Meta_FD_87315 | JGI IMG/M metagenome (GOLD analysis project Ga0114979, IMG submission 87315) | Freshwater microbial communities from Lake Simoncouche, Canada to study carbon cycling - S_140625_EF_MetaG | ecosystem: Environmental > Aquatic > Freshwater > Lake | place: Lake...
AACGACTCCCACAGTTTATCGCGGACCGTATGACTACAGTGTTCCCGGACATGCACGGGACTACATTATGCAGCAAGAACCGCCAGCGGCGGAATCCCCTACAGGCAGGCCTAAACACACTGTCTCGGCGGGATAATGGTGGCGGCCTCCCCCTCCCGAGGTCCCTATCGCGCGGCCTGTTTTCTGGTCGGATCGATCCTCTTTTTGATCATCCTTGGCGGGCAAGTGACCACCCGCGTTGCGGGTATGGCAGTTCCTGATTGGCCAGGGACCTTCGGTCACAACATGTTTGCCTATCCTTGGTCGAGTATGACCTCCTCCATGTTTATTTTTTTGGAACACTCACACCGTTTGGTGGCCTCAGGAGTTGGATTCATCACTCTCCTCGTTTCGACTTGGGTGTTTCTAACTCAATCCAAGGGATGGGCACGCCGCTTGGCACTGGCTGCCTCTTTTTTGGTGGTGTTGCAGGGGATTTTAGGTGGCCAGAGAGTGATTCAGGCCTCCTGGGTTCTGGGGTTGCTTCATGGTTGTCTAGCGCAGGGATATTTGCTGGTGGCGGGAAGTTTGGCTCTGGTCCTCTCTCGGTTCTGGGAGAATCCAGGACATGGAGATGATCTTGCTCGAAGCCGTGCCAAGATGGTTTGGTTCATGACAGTCCTCGTTTTTACTCAAACGATTCTCGGCGCACTGATGAGGCATGAGGGGCCAGGTTTCTTGTCGGTCCCAGATTTTCCTAAGATTTACGGGCAGTGGATGCCGGCTTTTTGGGATTCAACCGTCCTCAGCAAGATCAACCATTATCGAGCCAGTCAACTGCAGTGGCCCGAAACGACTCGAGTCCTGATCCTATGGCAGATTCTGCATCGCACATTGGGAATTTTGGCAGCGGTTGGAATTCTGGGGGGTGCCATCTGGAGTGTTCGATCGGCAATGACACCATCTTGGTGGACTCGCGGAATGGTGGGTTGGGTTTTTCTGGCTGTTTCACAAGTTGTGCTAGGCATTTCGATTCTTTGGACGGGTCGTCTGCCTGAGATGGCAACCGCGCATGTGTTATTGGGTGCATCGCTGACCTTGATGGGGTGGTTGTTGGGATTGGCATCTTGGCGATCTACTCAGGATCTTCCATTGGCGAAGATGAATCGAAACACAATCCGAATGAATACGAAAAGGGAAGTGTCTCAATGAATCATCCTCCCGAGGTATTGACGGCTTCGAGAAGTTCGACCTCAGGGCTCCGCGCATGGCTTCAGGACTGGTCTGAGCTCGCCAAGGCACGGTTGAGTCTGTTGGTGCTCTTGACCACACTGGTGGGCCTCTATTGTGGCTCAGCGGGTCGTTTAGATCTCTGGCGGACTCTGTACACGCTTGTTGGAACCTCCCTGGTTGCTGCTGCGGCCGCTGTTCTGAATGAGTGGCTGGAGCGAGATCTCGACGCCAAGATGTTGCGGACGGCCGACCGACCCTTGCCGGCAGGGCGAGTCAGTCCTGATGAAGCTTTAATTGGAGGAGCGGGGATGGCAGGGATCGGTTTGGCTACCCTGTACTTCGGTGTTCATGCACCTGCCGCATTTCTCGCGGCAGCAACGCTCGCTCTGTACCTTTTTGTCTACACCCCGATGAAGAGATGGACGGCTTTCAATACTTTGGTTGGCGCAGTCCCTGGTGCGATTCCTCCGCTGATCGGTTTTACTGCAGGTCGTGGTCGTATTGAGATGGAAGGCTGGGCTCTCTTTTCGATTCTTTTTCTATGGCAAATTCCTCACTTCATGGCGATAGCGTGGCGCTATCGCGAGGACTACCGGCGTGCGGGATTCCGAATGTTGCCATGTCGGGACGAGGAGGGGAGGGTGACTGGGTTGGTTTCCGTGCTTTATTGCTGTGCCCTGCTGCCTGCGTCGCTTTGGCCCGTCTCGTTGGAATCTGCGGGATGGCTGTACGGGGTTGGAGCTGTTTCTTTGGGCTTAGGGTATACCTATTTTGCTGGGAACTTCGCCTGGAAGCCTTCCCCCGCTTCGGCTCGGAACCTTTTCCTCAGTTCCATTCTCTATCTTCCTCTTCTTTTAATTCTCCTTGTCTCAGACTCTCGTTGATCATGACTCCTTTACGCAAAGCCAATCTTCGAATTCTTCTTCTTCTTGTTGCGGGAGCCTTGATCATGACCGCTTTTTGGGTTTATTTCATTATCGCCAAAGAGCCGATTCAACCCTAAATCGAATTCCTTCATGACCACTACAACGATTCCATCTGCCCATGCCATGCCAGTCTCTTCGGCGGGCCCACGTTTCACACTGCCGAAATTTGGCATGTTGGTCTTCTTGGCTTCGGAAGCGATGCTTTTTGCGGGTTTGATCGGTGGATACATTGTTTTGAGGATCGCCCAAGGGCAGGGGAATTGGCCACCGCCCGGGGCTCCTGAGATCGGGGTGAAGATTCCCCCTACCTTCTTGAACTTGGTGATGATTGCCAACACGATCATCCTTTTGTCGAGCAGCGTGACGTACCATTGGGGTGAAGTTCGGATGCGTAAGGGTGGAAGCGGTCTGATCGGTTATGCTCTCACTGCTCTCTTTGGGGTGATTTTTTTGGGAGTTCAGGCTTGGGAGTGGATGCATCTCAAGCATGAGGGCATGTGGTTCAATACCTATGGGATTTACGGGTCCTGCTTTTTCACCATGACTGGCTTTCACGGTCTGCACGTTTTTCTGGGCCTTTTAGGGATCCTCATGACTGTCTGGAGGTCAGGGTTGAGACAGATGAAGCTTTTTTCGGGTCAGACTCCGAATCCCTCTCACACATTTGAAGAACTCACCGGCTACTATTGGCACTTTGTGGACGTCGTCTGGATTTTCCTTTATTCGATCCTCTACGTTTTGTAATCGAACTCTAAGACTTGAGGAAAGAAGCCAGAGCGCGTCCCAATGCATCCGCATCCGGGCAAGGAATCCTGGGAGCGTTTACTGGTAGAAACAGATACCCTGAACCATAGGAGGGGCCATTGAGGACCGAGGCGTTTGTCTGGCACTCGACGCACTGCCGGCGGGCTGATTCCTCTGCCTGTTCAAGTGTGGTTGCTGCCTCCCATTTCCAACCGACCAATTTGGCTCGAGGTGCTTGAGAACGAAGTGTGGGTAAGATTCGTGGACTGGGTTTAAGTTTAAGATAAATTTGGGAAAGGGATCCTGGCCATTTTTGAATCGAAAGAGGGCGCTGGTCGGGTCCAGTTGCTTCAAGAAAGTCGTAATCCGGCAGAGCTGCGGGCAAAAGAATGGCCTCAAAATCGTCGACTGGGGTTTCCTTGATCATCTTCTGCAGATCATGGATGGTGCGGAAACGGGCATCGACGGGTATTTGGGATGGGATCGGGTGGGTTAGATTCACCCCAAGCCAAAGGTGAGGGGAGAGACCTGACTGGCGAAGAATATCGGCAACGATCAACCCGGTTCGACCCGTGGAACGGTTTGAGATCTCGCGGGCTGAATCCAGCGGGGTGCTGGTGGGGCCAGCAATCACAAGAACCTTCATTTTCTTTTTTTAGCCGAAAAGTCAGGGCGGGCGAAACATCAGGCTTGCACCGGGGGCATGAAGAGTGGAAACCGATAGGTGACCTATGACCTACAGCGGTTTCCATCTTGCCTTTAACCTGCCCCTTCTTTTGGTTCTCTTCTTCTTTTCGGGGAAGGGATTTTGGCCTGGAGAGATGGTTCTCGTTATGCTGGCTATTCTTGGAATCGTCGTTGCGTTCACCTCCCCTTGGGATAATTGGGCGGTTGCCAAAGGAATATGGGATTTTCCTCGAGAGCGGATTCGGTTTCGGGTCGGAAAACTTCCCATCGAGGAGTACGCATTCTTTGTCATCCAGTCCCTGGAGGTGATGATGCTGAGCTGGGCTTTCCTGCACTGGTTCAAAGCTCCAGATGGGGCCCCGATGCCTCGTTGGATTGGGGAACCTCAAGTTCTTCGGCATTTGGGAATTCTTTTTGTTTGCTGGTTTGCCGTGGGGGTCGCCCTCAAGGAGTGGCCAAATCGATGCCGCCGGATTCACTATGCTTGGCATCTGTTTTTCTGGTTTTTACCTGTCGTTTTCATTCAGTGGATCGTGGCAGGGCCGATGCTTTTGGCTTATTCCTGGCATGTTCTTGTCCCCACCTTGGCGATCGGAACCTACCTGTGCTTAGCGGATTGGTATGCGATTCAAAAAGGGATCTGGTTCTTTGATCCAAAACAGATCACAGGATGGAAGATCGCTGGGGAGATGCCTTGGGAAGAGGCGGCATTTTTCTATATCACTAGTCTGCTTGTAGCTCAGACATTCTTGATTCTTCTGCCCGCGTCTCTTCGCTGACGGGGAATGATTTTCGATTAGGACTTCGGCTCGTTCCCAGGCTTCCACTTGATATTGCAACCCAAGCTTGGCGTTTGCGGTGAAGGGATGCTTTGGCGGGCAAGAATGGCTTCGACTACGGCACGTAGGTCGTCGCCTGTCGCAACGGCCTCACTTTTTGGGCGAGTTGAATCGAACTGGCCTGAGTAAATGAGCCGGCCGGTTGCATCTAATACAAAGATATCAGGGGTGCAAGCAGCGTGCCACGCGTGGGCGACGTTTTGGGTGGCATCCACGAGATAAGGGAATTTCCATCCAGCCTCTTGGGCAAAGGCGGGCATCTTCTCCGGGGCATCATCGGGGTACTGCTCGGCGTCGTTGGAGTTGATCGCAACAAAGGAGATTCCCTTGGGAATGTACTCGGAAGCGATACGACCGAGTGCTTCACGAATATGAACGACATAAGGGCAGTGATTGCAGGCAAAAACCACCACAAGGGGCTTTCCTTGGGCGCAGTTTTCCCGCGACCAGATCTTTCCATGGGAATCGGGAAGAGTGAAATCAGGGGCAATCGATCCTAGGGTCAATCGTTGTGTGGAAGATGTGCGAGCCATATCTTATTTAAGGGTTGGAGGGGGAGTCGGGCGGTCCTTTGCGATCGTCGAACTCCTGTGGGTGGATTGAAAATTGAGCCAATCTCTCATGATTTGAAGTGCTTCACCCAGTTCATAGGCTTCGGCAAGATCGACTGCGTCGGTGACCCCCTCGGTCTCACCATCGGCCGATTCCTCCAGCGTCGGTTTTTTCTTTTTTGGGTCCTTATCGGAAAGGATAACCCCTTTTTTGTCGTCGATTACAAGACGAGCCTTGGGTTCAGATGTCTTCTGCAACCGTTCTTCAATCTTCTTTCGTTCGTCGTTCCGGATGTCTTCTGCATTCTTTTCCTGTACACGACTGGTTTCGTTCAGCGAAATTTTGCCGGACTCGATTCGTGATCGAACCTTTTCGATGTCTGCTCTTAGAAACTCCATATCACGATCGGAAGTGACCCGATCTTTTGATTTTTCCTGAAGAACGCTTTTTAAAGATGAATCCATTTTGGTTGCAGAGTAGTGACTGGAGCCAATCTCGTCCCATGGGAGAGCATTTGGAAGATCGGATTCGCCGATTTTCATGTAGTCGAGAGGGGAGGGGATGGCGATATCCGGGATCACACCCCGATTTTGGGTGGAGTGACCATTGGGTAGATAAAACTTCTGAATGGTTAGCTTGACCGCTCCTGCCTGCGGTTGAGCTTTTTCACTGCCTTGTTTTAGGAATCGACCCAGTTCTACGACTGCCTGAACGGTTCCTTTCCCATGGGTGCTCTTTTCTCCGACCACGAGGGCGCGACCATAATTTTGCAAGGCTCCGGCTGCGATTTCAGATGCGGAGGCGCTGCGGCGGCCTGTCAGTACAAGGAGAGGGCCTTGATAAAGCGAGCCAGGGTTATCATCGGTCCGTTGAATGACTGTGCCTTTGTTGTCGCGGACCTGAACAACAGGTCCCTGATCAATAAAGAGACCGGTGAGGGTGACTGCTTCATCCAGAAGACCACCTCCGTTTTTTCGGAGATCCAAAATTACCCCATCTACTTGAGCTTGATTCAGTTTCTTTAGAAGAACCTCAACATCTTCGGAAGTGGAGCGGGGTCGGGCTCCATTGCCGCTTGCAGCGGACTCTGCGCCGCCGACCTCGCCATAAAAACTGGGGAGATCAATCACCCCGATTCGCCAGGAGTTGGAGGTAACAGGCGGGATATCGGCACTCTTTTTTGAAGAATCAGAAGCTTCTGAGAGTTCTTTTCCTGTCAGACTGCTGACCGTTTTCTCCCACCAGGTTGAGTCTTCTTGCACTTTTTTTGATGGGGTCGTTTCGGAAACTGGTGTGGGGGAGCGGTTCGGTTTGGGTATATCGTAGACCGAGGCGGTGGCTTGTTGGGCTGCCAATTTTACTTCGTCCCGGGTGATCTGGACTTCTCGTTGCTCTCCGGCGTTGCTTCCTGCGGGAATCACTTGGAGTCGGACTAATGTGTTTTTGGGACCGCGGATCTTCTTTACGGCATTCCGCAACTTCATATCCACAATATCATCAAAAGCATTTTCCCCTTGGGCTACACCGATGATTTTGTCGCCAACCTTTAATCGTCCATCGAGATCTGCGGGTCCACCTGGAACCAGCTCTTTTATGACGCAGTAGCCGTCTTCCGAGGCAAGGACTGCGCCGATGCCGCAAAGAGCCAGTTTAATACCGATGGAGAAATCTTCGAGGGTCGCAGCACTCATGTAGCTCGAATGGGGGTCGTAAAGGCTGGCGAGGGAGGTGAGATAAAGTTGGAGAATTTCTTCGTTATCGTAATCTTCAAGATTTTTGACTAACCGGTCGTACCGCTTCGTCACCGTTGTGAGCGGGTCTTCGTCTGTTTTCTTCTTCTCTTTGGCAGTTTTTGATTTTGGGGCGAGTTTTTCCCTGAGCATATCGAATTTGAGGCGACGCTCCCAAAGTTCATCTGCTGCGACGGAATCGGTCGGCCAACCTACCTTGGTGCGGTCGATCTCATAACTTTGGTCGGAGGAAAAATCGAAAGGAAGGACGAGGCGTTTCTTAATCCAGGCCAAGCGGTCGCGAACCCGGTCGTTAAATCCCGCAAAAATTTCAAATGCGGGGGTGGTGTTTCCCTGTTGGGTTAGTTGGGCGAGTTGGGGGGCGTACGTATTTTGGTAAGCGACTAGATCGCTATCCAAAAAGAAAGCGTGATTGTAGTCGAGCGACTCCATGTAAGCCTTGATCCAGTCCTTGGCCTTTTCCTCGGTAAGCGGTTTACCTGCGAAATGGTGATCTTGAAGAAGCTTTTGAACCAACATTGCAGTGGCCTGAGAGCCTGCGCTAGGACGCAGGGTTTCCGAATGGAGTTGGCCGCCACTGATCTGAACAAAGAGAAGTGCAGTGACTAGTAAAGAAGATGCGTGCCTATGCATTACTGAAGCATAGCTCTAGATCACAAAAATGCATCTTCCATTCAACTTATATTCTTATGTGTCGTTCTAAAACTTTGAACATCTTAAAAGTCTGTGCCTATGTGTTTCCTGATAAACTAGTTACGAAAATTCTCTTTCGCTGCTGGGGGGGGGGAAGAGGTGCTTGATCACCGATGGGGTATGGCGACGAGAAGCAGAAATTTCGGTTTTATCTCGAAGGGATAAAACAAGTTTTGAAGATTTTCGGTGCCAACCAGAAACGTGATTCCGTGCAACCCATCGACTTCGGGATAGCTGTATGAATGAATTCTTCGGAAAAGGGGCAATGATGTTCCGTAGCGTGGAGCGGACAATTCCTTTTCCTTTAGTGGAGTGGAGAATCACGTAATTCCCCATGGCTTCGATCTGCTGAATTTCATTTCCCTGGATCAGGACTTTTTGGTCCGAAATTTGAGCAAGATAGTTTGGCGTATCGCGATTCGAAACGGGTATGTTAGCTCGTCGTGCGGCACGAAGAAGGGCCTGTCGAAGGCGGGTTTCTTCAACCGGTTTTACGAGGTAGTCGACCAAATCGAATTCGAAAGCCGTTGCCCCCTGGGTTGGGTCGGCCGTCACCGCAATGCAGAGAGGGGTTGGTGATATAGATCGGAGAAAATCGAATCCACTTTTATGTCCAAGCGAAAGATCTAGGAAGATAAGATCCGGTTGCACTTTTCGAACGAGAGCTGTCGCCTCCGATAAAGTGCCAGCCTCCCCGACGAGCTTTACCGCAGGAAAGCCTGCAAGGATATCTCGCAAATCCTGTCGACATAGTGGCTCGTCATCTACCAGTACCACATTCAAGAGCGTCATCCGAGGTTACCCCCGAGGGGAAATGTGATGGTCGCCGAAACCACGCCCTTTTGTTTTTCCCGAAGAATGAGGCTTCCGTCGCGATGATATATGAGCGCCAAGTGGTGTCGTACCAGCGCGATTCCCGCTGATACTTTATCGGAAGCGCCAGAAAGCAAGTTTCCGGGTTGAGATACTGAAACGACCAACTTTTTGTCGATGCTTAGCTTGGCTGAGAGTCGGATCCATAATGTTTTTTTCGAGGAGTACTTGCCATGTTTCACCGCATTCTCGACCAAGGTCTGAATACTCATTGGGGGTATCTTGAGCCTTTGGGCTTTGGCAGGGAGGGTTGCTCTAAATGTGACTTTTTTTCCGCGCATATTTTCAAGTTCGAGATATTGGCGGCATAGAGCTACTTCCTGATCGATGGGAATCAGGGTGTTAAGCTGTGAGTCCACCGCGGTACGCAGAAACTTTGCAAGCAGTGTGATGAAATCCCGAGCTCGCGATGGGTTTCGTTGAATCAGGGCTCGAAGGCCTGTGAGGCAGTTGAAAAGTAGGTGTGGGTTGATTCTGGATCGAATGGTGATGGCTTCCATTTTGGCTATTTCCGCGCTTACTTCCGCTTTTTCAGCCCTCTCTTCAAGTCGAAGGCAGTGAAGGAGTCCAGTTGCTTCGAGAGGCTCTCCTAATGCGGATATATGGGTGATTACCCAGTGGGAAAGATAAGCAGGTTTGCTGGGATCCCGCGACTGAATCTTGATCTGTCCTGTCCTGCTTTTTTTGCTGAAAAGAGGATTCTCTCTGGAAATCCTTTTCGATACGGACTCCTGATCAATTGAGTAGCCCGATACGGCACTCCATGTCCAAAGAGAGGAGTCGAGTGAATCCATTACCCAGTTATCTTTTTGAGATTTTGCGCGAAGAGTATCTGCCGCCAGTCCCAAGGGAAACATAGTGATGCAAAAAAGAATCAGGACTCCAACTTCTACCGTGCGCGGTGCTACTTCCGAGTGCAGAGATTGATCATTCGAGTTAACTAAATCTCTTTGTTGTATCTTTTTAGGATACGAATTTGTCGCCTGCCATAGTTGGGCGGCTTTTGACTGATTTTCGTTCTTCATGATAATGAAGAGAAACGAGAGAAGGAAAAACGAAAGAGTCGCCCCTTTGAGTCCATTTAACCAAACCCCCCATACGATTGTGGGTAGTAAGATGATCAGGATCATGATGCGAAACGGTATGTTTAGGTAAAAAGTGGCAATCAGGAGCGTAACTCCAAGAGTGTGGAATGCTAATCGCAGGCCCCTTGGGGAAAACCATGCAAACTGACGAATATTTCCCCAGACAAGAATCAATGGAGTGAGGAGAATAATCCCTCCTGTGTTTCCGAGTGCATAGGTCAACACCTCGCACTGAAAATCAGCGTCGGGAACGATGCCGGCACTGGTTAGTAGGGTTGTTGCGATTAGGGCGCTGGTAAGAGACGGTATCCACGGTGCGGCAATAAGGAATATAACGATATCTCGCTGCTTGCTTATCCAAAGATGAAAACCGTCGAAAACCTTGATGAGAAGAAGCCATGCGATTGAGGTTTCCGCTATGTTGGCTAGGGGTAGGAGAAGTGCGGTAGAAGCAGGAAGAGATCCGGAAATGAGAAAATGATAAGAGACCAACCCTAGGTACACCCCCAAAAGCATCCATGGCCCACCCAGAAGAACACATCCTAGGGCGGCTCCGGAGCCAAGCCAAAGGGATGATGACCATTGCGGGGAGACGTTATGTAACGATTGGGAGGATGCAGCTAAAACAAGCTGAGCGAAGGCAGTTATGGCAACACCCCTTGCTGTCGAGAAGAAGGTGGGGGTATTCATAGTTTAATTTAGGAAGAAATTTTCACACGAAGTGGGATTTGGGGGGGGGCTGCGGTATTCCGCTGGTCACATTTTTTGCACCACTTGTCCCAAAGAAGTGGTGACTAGTTATGCAGAGTGGAGATTTAGGTAATGAGTAAAAATCGGATACGAAGTACACTGCCAAAGCAAGATTAACCATGAATAAAATGTGTAGCATCCCGGACAATAGTGCAACTTTAAGTGCTTTTGAGGGTTTTTAAAGTGGATAGCGGAAACTCATCATCCGCTCCAAATCATGTTGAGCTTTTGTATTTCGCGATCTGTGAAGATCGCAGTTTTATAAGGGTTCTTTTTCATCAGTGGTTAGAGGCCAACTTGCCTTGTCGAATGGTGCAGGTCTCGCATCCGCAGGAACTCAGAACCTCAGACACCTCTTTCCGATTGGTATTTATTTCCACGCGTATTTCCCCCTCCGAAGGGCGGATTTTACCCAAGCACTGTTTGGGTGCTCCGATTGTTTTTGATGACAACTTCACCCCGCTGACAGCGGTCTGGTGGAAAGAGCGCGGAGCGAAAGGCCTGCTCGATTTTCGAGATGGTCCCGATGAATGGTTAAACTGCGTGAATCAAGTCCTGGATGGCAGGCTTAGTCAGACCCCGACGGCCAAAAGTGCACTTGAGGCAAACGATTTCAAGCGTGGCCTGCAACTTTTAAGCCGACGGGAAATGCAGGTTGCGCAGCTGTTGGTTCGCGGTAATTCCGCTGAACAGGTAGCTAAAAAACTTGGTACTACGGAGGGAACGATAAAAAATCAGAGAAAGGCCATTTATCAAAAGTTGAAAATTGACCGTGCGACTCAATTAGCTTGGGCGATGGGAAATGGGGTGGGAGCCGCTCGTTGAGAGTCCCCCCAGACATAGAGGATGTGGTGAAAGTTGGGCCGGAGAAAAGCCGATCTTATGTCCTACTTGTTTCCATAGGCGTGGGCGCCCTTTTCTGGGTTTCCCTTTTTGTGATTCTATTTCTGATTTGGAAGCATTGATTTGACCGAATGCACCATGCCAAATTCAGACTTGGCTCAACAGGTCTTGGCAGACTTTCTTTGCATCAAAAAACTCGAGAGCAATGTCTCGGGCAGCTTTGGAGTGTTCTGAGTAGTTGCGGTTGACTTCGGTAAGGCCTGCCGCTGCTTCTTCGAGGGTTTCAAAGGGAAGAACCCCTCGGGTGGATGGCAGATGACGGCTCCAGCCTGTTTCCTGAACGACAGCAGGTCGCCCAGCAGCCAAGTAGCATGCCGTTCGGCAGCTAAACCAACCGGTTCTTCCCTCGACGTATCCGTGTTTTGCGACGCTCCATTCACCACGTGAGGAAGTAAGAAAAGATCGGTATGCCTGATGATCGGGAACGACCTCTTGGGGCTCAACCAGATCCCAACCGAGCTGACGCAGCTCTTGAGCAGGGCGTTGTCCGTCCACACCCAGTCCCATGGCAATTCGAAGGGGAGTGTTGCTTTTGGATGGCAAATTCCGAAACCTGTTGAACTCGAGATTCTTCTGTCCGTAAGTTCGGCCCTCCCAAACTTTCGGTCGATAACTGGCCCAGTTCATCACCGTTGTCCAAGGGGCATTGGAAGGGACCGGGGTGACAGGCCACTGATCGATCACAATAGGTTGGACGGTGGGTCGCCAAGTAATCCCGTCTACAGGAGCAAGGCAGTCAGGTTGTCCGACGGAAAGTCCGAAAGTGAAGTGACTGTCGTGATCCCGAAGTCGTCCTGCGTATTGGGGATTCGATCCATCCACAAGTCCGATTTGGCAAAACATCGGATCCCCATCGATAAACATTTTGTGTCCTACGCGCAGGTCGTAATCCCTCAACCAACCCGCGCTGGAGACATTCACGAGGAGATCCCCGTGGCGGAGCCACTCCCGAGCGGTTTTTTCTCCCGCCCCGTGGAACTTTCCATCAGCACCGTTCCGGTACACCCAAGCATGATCGAGGCCGAAATCGTGAAAGATTCTTTTGAGGGACCTCAAGGCGAAGGAGCAGTCCTCGGTAATCGTCCCGGCTTCCGGGTCGTAGGGCCAAGCACCGGAATCTTCTAGATAGAGGACTTCGTGACCCAAGGAGCGAAAGCCAAGTAAGTATTGGAGATAGTCCCAGATTACTCCTCCAAAGGGGTATTGGCCGACCAGCCCGGTGATGATGATTCGCACAAACATAGTTTATAAGTTTTCCAGACTATGCACAGCCCGCATCCTTGTGGATTGAGCTGGGAGGTGGAGTAAGGGAAAAAGGGAGGATGTCAGAAGGATCCACTCCGATGATGCGTCAGTACCAGGGGCTTCGTGCCCAGATCCCTAAAGATACTTTTCTTTTCTTTCGCTTGGGTGATTTTTACGAGTTGTTTTTCGAGGATGCAGTCGAGGGAGCGCGGATATTGAATCTCACCCTGACTAAGCGAAACGGCATTCCCATGTGTGGTTTGCCTTACCATGCAGCGGAGGGTTACATCGCCAAAGTTCTTGCTGCAGGACGAAGAGTTGCAATCTGTGATCAGGTAGGGGAAGCCAAAAGTGGGCAGATGGTTGAAAGGGCTATCACCAAGATTTTAAGCCCAGGATGTGCCATGGGGATGGAGTTGACCGACCCTAAGTTGCCTCGCTGGCTGGGGGCTGTACGTCGAGGAAGCGGGAAAAAAGAGCCTTGGGGTTTTGCGTTGTTGGATGCAAGTACAGGGGAGTTCCGTTTATCCGAACCAAAAGATGAGGTTGCTTGTCGAGATGAGATCAAACGAACCCAACCTGCAGAGATTCTAGTCTCTGAAGATGAGAAGGAGATAACTTCGTGGGTCGATTCCAGAACAACGGTAACTCGGATTCCGGAATGGACGTTGGAGGATGACGCTGGAAGAACGGTGCTTTGTGATCACTATAAGGTTCATAGCCTTGACGGGTTCGGGTGCAAAGGAATAGGTCCTGCGGTGGGTGCGGCAGGTGCCTTGGTGCGTTATGTCAGGGAAACCCTTAAGGGGGGGATGCGGCATTGGCAGGTTCCAAAGCCTTTCCGGTCCGAAAGCTGCCTCGAGATTGATTCAGCAACCCAGCGTAATTTGGAGATCTTTGATTCTGCTTCACCCGGTGTCTCCACAAGCCTGATTCAGGCGATTGATCAGACCCAGACCGCGATGGGAGGTCGCGAATTACGGTCCTGGCTGCTTCGACCTTTGCGAAACAAGAAGGAGGTGGAGGAACGACATGAGGCGGTGGCTGGCTTTCTGGAAGATGTGGGGGCGATGGATGATTTTCGTGAGGCTCTGAGGGAAGTGAGGGATCTTGCCCGTCTTGTCGGGCGTCTCGCCGGAGGTTCGGGAACGGCTCGGGATCTTCTGGCACTTCGGATGACACTCGACGTCCTTCCCGCAATCAAGGAAATGGGAAAGGCTTTGGCGGGAAAACTGAACCAAAGAGTGAGTGCAGGGATCGAGCTGGAGGAATCTTTGGTCGCGGAGTTAAGTCGAGGGGTTGCGGATGATCCTCCAGGAACGATACGGGAAGGAGGAATGATTCGTGACGGGTATGACAAGGTTCTCGACACCCATCGTACGGCTATGCGGGAGGGGAGGTCGTGGATTGCCGAACTCCAGGCGAAGGAGGTGGAGCGGACTGGAATCAAAAGCTTAAAGATCCGATTCAATAATATCAGTGGATATGGAATCGAAGTGACCAAGACAAATCTGGATCAAGTTCCCAAGGAGTATCAGAGGAAGCAAACCCTTGCCCAGGCAGAACGATATGTAACACCTGAGTTGAAGGAGATGGAGGGAAAGATCTTGGGCGCGGAGGAGAAGTCGACAGCTCGGGAAATAGAGCTCTTCGGCCAACTCCGAGAACTTGTTCTTTCACGGAGTGAGTTTCTCCAGAAAACCGCGGAAGCTTTAGGGGCTCTAGATGCATTGGCAGGTTTGGCAGCGACTGCACGAAGATGGGGATATGTTCGTCCAACAATGAGAGAGGATCGTTCCTTGCGAATTCAAGGAGGGAGGCATCCTGTCGTTGAGCAGTTGCTGGCGGGTGGAGCTGATCCATTTGTTCCGAATGATCTATGGATCGGAGGGGAGCAGGGAACGCTTATGATTCTGACCGGGCCGAACATGGCCGGAAAGAGTACGTACCTAAGGCAGGCAGCACTCATCTGTTTGTTAGGACAAATTGGTTCCTTTGTTCCGGCCGTATCGGCCGAACTACCCATCTTGGATCGAATCTTTACACGGATTGGTGCAGGAGATGATTTGGCCAGGGGGCAAAGCACATTTTTAGTCGAAATGAATGAGACCGCCATGATCCTTCATCACGCCACAGAACACAGCTTGGTGATCTTGGATGAGATCGGTCGTGGAACGAGTACTTTGGATGGGCTCAGCATCGCATGGGCTGTGGGGGAGTATCTGCATGATGAGGTTAAGGCGAAGACCCTCTTTGCAACTCACTATCACGAACTAGCCGAATTGGCGTTGACTCGAATCGGGGTGCGTAACTATCGCGTCGATGTAAGGGAGGAGAAGGATCGGGTCGTGTTTTTGCGTAGAATTGTCGAAGGCGAAGCAGATCGGAGTTATGGGATACAGGTTGCGCGTCTAGCAGGATTGCCTGACACAGTCTTACGTCGTGCAGGAGAAATATTGAAGGGGTTGGAGGAGGGGGAAACGGACGCATCGGGCAAGCCGGCACGAATCAAGCCCAAGAACCCAACGCAGGGGAAGACTTCGAAAAACCAACTAGATCTCTTTGCGGAACGTGAAAAGCCTTTTTAAGGGTTCCTCGGAATGTTACGTGGGGTAGGGTGGAGATCCGTGAATCGTCCTAAAAAAGTTCTCATTCTTTCCGCGAGTGCGGGGACAGGGCATGTTCGAGCGGCCGCTGCGATCGAAAAGGTGTGCCGAGCCACCTCGGGCATTGGGGAAGTGGTGAATGTGGATGCGTTGGCTTTCACGAACAAGCTGTTCCGAGACTTCTATTCAAAGCTTTATCTGACTCTGGTTCAAGATGCGCCGACTCTTTTGGGGTGGTGGTACGACAAGAGTGATGAGCCTTGGAAGACGGACAAAATGCGACTTCTTTTAGATCGTCTCCATACACGCCCCCTCGTTCGTCTTATTTCACAGCTTCAACCGGACATCACCGTTTGCACTCATTTCATGCCTGCGGAAATTATCTCCCATCTGATCACAAAAAAAACGATTCAGGCCAAACTTTCCATCGTGGTAACCGATTACGATTTTCATGCCATGTGGTTATCTCGGGCTTTTCACAGGTATTTTGTCGCACTGGATGAGACCAAGGCTTACTTGACGATGCTGGGCCTCCCTGCGGATCGCGTGACGGTAAGCGGCATTCCTGTGGATCCAACCTTTGGCCCCTCGCTCGATCAGTTGGCTCTACGAAAAAAATTGGGTCTGTCGCTCGACCGACCTGTCATCTTGGTGACAGCAGGGGCGTTGGGAGTGAATCCCGCTGAACAGGTGGTGAAATCCCTGCGTCAGCTGAAACGCAAAACACAGGTTGTGGTGATCTGTGGGAAAAATCCTGAAGCAAAAGTGCGGGTGGATCAGGAAGTGGCCCGGATAACTTCTGGGGAAGTGAACTTCTTGGTTCAAGGATATGTGGAGAATATGTCGGAGTGGATGGCTTCCGCAGACCTTCTCATTAGTAAGCCTGGGGGGATGACTTCGGCGGAGGCGATGGCTTGTCATCTCCCGATGGCGATTTATGACCCTATTCCTGGGCAGGAGGAGAGAAATAGTGATCAACTACTGGAAAAAGGAGTAGCAATCAAATGCAATGAGATCATGACTTTGGGGTACAAGGTGGATTGCTTGTTGTCTGATCCTGAGCGTCTCCAGAGGATGAGAGGATCAGCGGAGAAGATGGGGCGGCCTAAGGCGGCGGAGACGATCGTTCAAACGCTTTTGGCTGAATCGGATCCAGTTCCTGTGGAGGTGAATTCCGACCAGCAAGAGGAGATGGCAGAGCAGGTTCGGAAGCGATGAAAACCGATTGGACGGGGGAGAAGTTTCTTTGGGGAGTGTCTTCCTGTTCTTACCAACATGAGGGCGGATATAACGGGGAGGGGCAGCCCCAAAATAATTGGGCAGCTTGGGAAAGATCGGGAAAAGTATCGCGCTCGGGTCGCGCGGTCGATTTCTGGAACCGTTATGAGGAGGATTTTGATCGTGCAGAGATGATGGGTTTAACGGCGTATCGGTTGGGGGTGGACTGGACGAGGATTCAACCCGAGGCGCCTCCGGCCGACTTTCAAGAGGCTGCTTTGGACCGTTATGCGGACATGATCACCGCGCTCCGAAAGCGCAATCTCGAACCGCTCATCACACTCTGTCATTTCACGACACCGAAATGGCTGGGGACCGATCCATGGCTGGATGAACGGACTCCCATCATTTTTAGCCAGTTTGAGAGGAAGCTTTGGGAGGTTTTGAACCGGAAACTGACCGAACGGGGCGTCGCGCCACCCACATGGTTCATTACGATGAATGAACCAAACATGTTGGCGGCATGCACCTATAACGTGGGGGCATTCCCCGCAGGGAGGCGTGCTTGGTGGGCTGCGGCTTTGTGTGCTTTGCAAACGATGCTGGAAGCTCATGTTCGGGTTCGAAGGGAAATTCACGCCCTTTACGCAGAACATCCCGATTGGGGTCGACCCAAGCTGAGTTTTAACAACTTCGCGAGTGATTTGTACTGGATGGATAAGATGCTTCTCGATGTTTTGGAGGGGGCAAGACAGACGGAGGGGGGGGAGCCGATTCTCGCATTTCTGACCGACCGATATCGGGAATTCACTCGTGCCTACAGAGCCATGGATTTTCCTCATCACGGTCTTTTTTCTGAGGCGATCGGAGAGTTGTTGAAGCAAATCCAGCATGGACTGAGCCGAAAGTTTCTTCATGAAAGCACCTTTTCAAGGCTTGTTCCATTGGTACGGGAGCGTAGGGAGGAGTCGGTTGTAGATTTTATCTCGTTCGACTATTACGATCCCTTTGTAGGTAACGCGGTTCGTCTGCCTACATTTTCCGACCTCAATCTGGGTCGAGTCGGTTTACGGGAGTGGTTGACCCAAAGCCTGACGACGAAGTGGTGGGATTGGAAGGCCCTCCCTAGGGGGTTGCGTTTTTTTGTGGAACGCTATGCAACCGAGTATCCGGATCTCCCGATTCTGATTGCGGAGAATGGAATGGCGGAGCGGCGCTGCCAACGTTCTGACTCATGTGTATTACGCGGGGACCAGCAAAGTCGAAGTTACTTCATACGCCAACATGTCGGAGAGGTGCAAAAACTCAAAGCGGAGGGTTTACCTTTGATTGGGTATTTCCACTGGTCCTTGACCGATAATTACGAGTGGGGAACCTACGACCCAAGATTCGGACTATTTGGAATCGATTTTAACTCGGAAGATCTTGAGAGAATCGCTCGGGATGAGGGAGGGGATATCCCTTGGGAAACTTATGCCGACATGGTTGCCAGGGACAAAAAGACTTAGAGAGGGACCGGAGCGGCGGGTTGGCCATCTGCAGACGGAGGCGGTATCCGATAGGTGATGCGTCCCTTGGTGAGATCGTAGGGGGACATTTCCATTTTGACCTTGTTTCCAATGTTCAGGCGGATGTAGTTCTTTCGCATTTTTCCGGAAATGTGAGCAAGAACGGTGTGGCCATTGATCAATTCCACCCGAAAGAGGGTGCCCTTGAGCACCGACTTAACGACTCCTTCCACTTCAACCACTTCGCCTGCCATAAGGGGAAAGCGTAAGTCAATTACGGAGGAATTGGAACCTTTTTTGAGGCAGGTTCAGACCTTTTCGTGGATGCCGCACTCTCGCTTCCATCCAAAGTGTCGGAGTTCCGATGGATCGTTCACTTCATCCAGACGCTTGGTAGTCACTCGGTCACCAATGGAGATGTATCCTTGTGACCAAAGAGGATGGTAGGGGAGGGAGTGGAGTCGTAGATAGTCGCCAATTTGACGATCGCTCCAATCGAGGAGTGGTAGAAGCTTGAGTCGGGATTGAGAGGAGGAGATGACGGATAATTTCTCTCTAGATTCTGACGAGGTTCGACGAAGGCCTGCCACCCAAAGCATTGGATTCAACTCGGAAAGAGCCCGGCGCAACGGTTCCACTCGAATGATTTCATGAAACTTTTCAAGTCCAGCCGGTCCCATTTCCCATAAACGGCCATACTCCTTTTCTAATTGCTGGGGGGTAAAGCGAGGCCGAACAGTTGTGATATTGAGGTTTAGTTTTTTCGTTAATTCCTTTGCAAAATCAAGTGTTTCAGGGAAGTGATATCCGGTGTCGATAAACAGAATTGGGAGTTTTGGGTTTTGACGGGTCGCGAGGTGGAGAAATGCGGCGGATTGTGCTCCAAAGGAAGTGGTTAAAATCATCCGATCAGAATAGTTATTCGCCGCCCATTCCAATCGCTCGGTTGCTGATTTCGATTCTAGATCAGGCAAATTCTCTAAAGAGAATCCCTTTTTCTTATCCGAATCGATAATCATGCTTGCAATATACGGCAAAACCATACAAAGTCTATCGTTTATGTCGTATTTGCAACATCTTGAGGATCAAAGCATTTATATATTCCGGGAGGCTTTTGCGAATTTCAAGAATATGGCTATGCCTTGGTCGATGGGCAAGGATTCGAACACCTTGATCTGGTTGGCCAAGAAGGCCTTTGCGGGAAAGATCCCATTTCCGTTGGTACACATCGACACAACATACGAATTCCCAGAAATGTTGGCCTTCAGGGAGTGGGCTCAGAAGCATTATGAAATCGACTTAATCGTCATCGTGAACGAGGAGGCTCGTAAGCGTGGCATTGGGTACGAGACTCATGACCCAGTTACCGTAACGCATGAATTGAAGTCGGCGGCTCTTCAGCAAGCGTTAGCCAAATACAAGTGGGATGCCCTCGTTACGGGAATTCGGCGGGATGAGGATTCGACAAGGGCGAAGGAGCGCTACTTTTCACCCCGTACGGCAGACAATGAGTGGGAGTATCGAGATCAACCTCCAGAATTTTGGGGGCAGTTCACCACCGCCGTAAAACCAGGGGAACACGTTCGAGTGCAACCGCTGTTGGACTGGACGGAGTTGGATATCTGGGAGTACATCCGGCGCGAGGGGATCCCCATTCCTAAGATGTATTTTTCGCAACAGGGGCGTCGTTATCGTTCTTTGGGATGTTGGCCTATCACAAAATCGATCGAAAGTTCAGTCGATACCCTCGAGGGAATTGTGGAAGAGCTGAAAACCACCAAGACCTCGGAAAGAGCCGGTCGAGCACAAGACCATCACGAGCGTAACGCCATGCAAAAACTGCGGGCGAAAGGATTCATGTGAGCAAGGGAGTCGTCATGCCTCCGGCACCCAAGCCTGTGCCAAAGGATTATGTCCCGGCCTTTTTTCCGAAGAGGCAGGGCGGAGCTCGGGCAGCGGGTGGACCGGAAGAACCGCGAACGAGCATTGTGGTGGTGGGACACGTGGATCACGGGAAGTCCACTTTGATTGGAAGACTTCTTGCTGATACCGGCTCCTTACCCGAGGGCAAGTTGGAAGCAGCAGAAAAGGCCTCGCGAGAAGAGGGAATGCCTTTGGAGTATGCCTTTCTCCTGGATGCGTTTCTTGAGGAACAGGCGCAGAATATCACGATCGACACAACTCGGATCGGCTTCCGATATAAAGGGCAATCTTTTGAAATCATCGATGCTCCGGGCCATCGGGAATTCATTAAGAACATGGTCACGGGTGCCGCCGCTGCAGAAGAAGCCATCCTGCTGATCGATGCTCACGAAGGGTTGAAGGAACAGACAAGAAGACATGGTCTCCTCCTTTCTCTATTGGGGGTATCCCGAGTGATCGTCGCAGTAAATAAAATGGATTTGGTGGGATGGAAGGAAGATCGTTTCCGTGTTCTTGAAAAAGAAATTCGTGAGTATCTGGGAGGGCTGAAAATCATTCCGAGAGAGGTGATCCCCATTTCCGCCCGCGAAGGCGCGACCGTGATGCGAAGGGATGACCAACATCTATCTTGGTGGAAAGGACCGACATTATTGGAAGCTCTTTTGGCGGGCGCAGGAAAGAGTCAACAGTCACCCGAAGGCCCGCTTCGTTTTAGTATTCAGGATGTTTATCGATTTGATGCAAGGCGTGTGATTGCAGGGAAGTTGGAAAGCGGAAGAATTCGAGTTGGCGACCCAGTCATTTTCTTTCCTGACCGAAAGGCTAGCCGAATTAAAAGCATCGAATCTTGGGGGGAGGAAACTCCATTGCGTGAGGTTGGTCCTGGGCAGAGTGTGGCGGTGACGTTGGAGGAGCAGATTTTTGTGGAACGGGGTCATGTGGGGGCTTTGCCGGAAGATCCGCCCGTCGAGTCACGCGAAGTCCGTGCCCGTATCTTCTGGTTGGATACGGAGCCGTTGCGTTTGCAAGCCCCTGTGACACTTCGACTAGGAACTCAGTCGGTCGAAGCTCGATTGGTGGCGATTGATCGGGTTGTGGATGCAGAAAAGCTGGAGGCTGCGAAGGATTCTCGTGAAGAGGTAGCACGATTTGAAGTGGCGGAGGTGCGCCTCCGTTGCCGTCGTCCTTTGGTTTACGATGCCCACGATCGAGTTTCTGCAACCGGTCGGTTCGCGTTGCAACGCGGCCCACGAATTGGGGGTGGCGGAATCATCACTTTTGCCGAGTATCCTGCTTCTCTTGCAAAACCTGTTACGGGGGAACATCTGACGTGGACCGAGGGTCGTGTATCTCAAGAAGCACGGGCAAGTCACTTTGGCCACGAAGGAGCGGTAATCTGGCTGACGGGGCTATCTGGTTCCGGGAAGTCGACCCTTGCGGTGGCTTTGGAGAGCCTTCTTTTTCGACGTGGGATTGGAACAATGATTTTGGACGGGGACAATCTTCGGCACGGACTTTGTGCGGACTTGGGTTTTAGTCTGACTGACCGGGCAGAGAATATTCGAAGGGCTGGGGAGGTGGCGAAGCTCATGGCTGAATCAGGTTTGGTAGTCATTAGTTCACTCATCTCGCCTTTAAAAAAGGAGCGCGAATCTGTCCGTGCTTCTTGCCGTACCGCAGGAATATCTTTTTCTGAAATCTTTATCAACGCTTCGATCGCTGAATGCGAAAAACGAGACCCCAGAGGGTTGTATCAAAAAGCCCGCAAGGGTGAGATCCAAGGCTTTACAGGTATTGATTCGCCTTACGAAATCCCGGAACACCCGGATCTAGTTCTCGAGACAGGGAAGGAAAAGGTGGTGGAGTCTGCAGATCGACTTCTGAGCCACGTTTTGAACTTGGTCCGTTTGAAAGAAGAAGACCGAGAGGGTGCTCCGGGTCCTGGCGGTCAGATCTAACCAGTGATACGCGGGAGGAGGGACCATTTTCCTTCACTCCATTTGGCGGTTCCAGCGCTCGCCCGAATCAATCGATCTTTCAGAGCTGGTGTCCAAGGGGAGTCGGGAATGGGATCGATCAGGATTAAAGAATCCCCTGCTGCGTCAGCCTGGCGAAGAATCCTGTAGAGGTTCTTTGCGGCGGTTGAGGGTTGACGATCAGGAGCTAAAATCTGGATGCGTGAGTTCATTGAATTTGGGGGCTTGCTATAAACAATATACTGGTAGGGGAATTCGAAGTTTTGGATGCTGGAAGTGGAAAGGTAGAGAGGGGTTTGAGGAGCATAGTGGTGGGCTAACATCCCTGGGGATGCGGTGGAGCGATCAGGAGAGCTTGAGGAAGACCTGGTGGCGACAGGAACATTGAGAGTTTCTGAAATTCGATCTTCTGAGATTGATCCAGGACGGAGAATTACCGGATTCGGCTCTGTTAAAGATAGAACTGTGGACTCGATCCCATTCGAGCAACTTCCTCCATCCAGAATCAGGGGAATCTTTCCATCAAGCTCCTGCAGAACGGCAGATGCCTCGGTCGGGCTGATTCGTCCAAAGCGGTTTGCGCTGGGGGCCGCCAAGGGTTGACCGATCTCCGCAAGAAGACGTTGCGCGTCGGGATGAGATGGGAAACGTAAGGCTACCGTGTCGAGTCCTGAGGTAACTTCTAGGGGGACATGATGTCCTTTTCGGAGGATGAGAGTCAGGGGACCGGGCCAAAGCTTCTGGGCTAACAGGGTGGCAAATGGGGGAATCGGTTCAGCGACAATTCCGCCGCGAGCGGCAAATCCAAGATCAGGCGACGGGAGGTGAAGAATGAGAGGATCCGTAGAAGGCCTTCCCTTGGCCTTAAAAATCTTCTGAACCGTTTCAGATTGAAGACCAAGACCGCCAAGTCCGTAGACTGTCTCCGTCGGAAAAGCGACAAGGTCCCCACCCCGGAGAATATGACAAGCCTCGCGCAAGGCCGCATCGGACACAGGAAGGACTCGGGTCTTCATTCACAGAGAATACGAGAAAAGGCGGGAAGTGAAAAGAGAAGGGAGTTTTCCTCGACTTGTGCCTATCTGGGATTGCACGCTATTTAGGTGATTCTATCCCAGAAAGATTGGCAAGCGGTTGTCCGTGAGGCTGCAGCGCGTGCAGTTGGCGAGGACGTGGGTCCGGATGATGTGACGAGCCGAATCCTGATTGCTGAGGGAGCCAAAGCTACCGGTTTTCTTGTGGCTCGGGAGCCGTGTCTGCTGGCTGGTATGGACGTTGCCGAGGCTGTTTTTCGGGAAGTGGACGGCCAACTGAAATGGCGAGCCTTAGCTCAGGATGGAGAGAGGATCTTGGCGGGGAGAAAAGTGGCTGAGGTAATAGGTTCGGCGCGATCGATTCTGACCGGCGAAAGATGTGCTTTGAATTTTATTCAGCGCCTTTCGGGAGTTGCCACGCTGACTGCTGACTATGTACGTCAGACGGAAGGTACAGTGGCAAGAATTCTGGATACGAGGAAGACGACGCCGGGTTTGAGGGCTTTGGAAAGGCAGGCCGTCCGTCTAGGAGGTGGGATAAATCACCGAACCGGTCTTTACGATGGAATTCTCGTAAAAGAAAATCATCTGGCACTGGTTTCCTTGTCCGATCTCCCTGAGATATTGAGGAAAGCTGGTCAAAATCATCCTGAACTTCCCATTGTAGTGGAAGCGGACAACTGTGAGTTGGCTAAGAAATTACTGCAGCTTCCTATTCAGAGGGTGCTCTTGGATAATATGACCTTTGATCAGATCAATGAAATCGTGGCGACCCGAAAGAGGCTCAATTCCCAGGTGCAAATCGAAGCTTCGGGGGGTGTGACTTTGGAAAGAGCCCGAGAGTTAGCTCGAGCCGGTGTTGACTGGATAAGCGTGGGGAAATTGACCCACAGTGCGAGATCAATCGATTTTAGTCTCGATTTGATCCCAGGATAGAAAGAGGCCTATTTCTTCGCGGGTGCAGCAGTGGCGCCACCCGGTTGGTTCATCTGGATGTTGAACTGTGTGACAATCTCCTTCGCCTCATTGTTGGTTAAACTTAGCCGCATCAGATCCTTGGCCAGGTTCTCCAGTTTGTCGGAAACAGTTTTATATCGCTTGATGGCTTGTGCGGCCGTCTCGGTTGTTTGGTTAACGGCCTGACGTTCTTTTACGATGGAGACGAGCTGAACCAAGTTGACCATGAGAAACGCACCCAAGACGGTCACCAAGGGCCAGACGCAGGAGACCTGGGATTCGTAGGATTGATTTTCGTCATTCATGGGTTTGCCTTCTCCTCAAGCTTCACATTCAGCTCGTGTTTCTTAAGAATTTCTTTGAAGGCAGGATCTTTTTCTCCAGCCATCGCTATCCGGATGCTCAGGTTTCGCAGAACAGTTTCCATCTGCGGGCCATTGGCGACTTGAGCCTGCACGGCTTGAATTTGGGAGATGGCACCCCGGGTGCTTAGTCCAAGCACGAGATTTACTAGTAGGAGAACACTGACCAGACCACTCAAGCTCCATAAGATCATTTTCTGCATAACGGCATAATCGATGGATTGAGTTTATTGGTCAATGCATGTCGTAGTCATGTTGTGAGCAACTTTACCAACTTCGATTCGCGCGTGTTAAAGTTGCGGGGCCTTAGGGTCCTTGATGATGGAAGATTCCTTGTGAGGAGCTGGCGGGTGGATGGAAGGTTTGGTTTTATGGGGTAGAAATGCAGAGTGTGATGAGTTTACACCCGACCAGCTTTTCTTGCGGGCAAAGTAGCGCTTCGATTGGGCGGAGGATACAGCGCGATAGGCCTTAGAATTCACATCACTACCTTGTGGGAATTACGGTAGAGCGGAAGAGGAAAAAGAGGTCGACTTGAATCTCTTGAAACGGCATGAATCATAATAATATGCACAAGTCTGACGAGCTCCCTGGGCATACGCATTTAAGGAAGACCTTGGATCGGCTTCATAAAAAATACGGTGACTGTCATGAAGGTGATGTGGCTACCTATATTCCTGAATTGGCAAAGGCGAATCCGGATCACTTCGGCGTTGCTGTGGTAGGGGTCGATGGGAATGTCTATGAAGCAGGCGAGACATCGGCCGAATTCACGATTCAGTCGATTTCCAAGGCATTCGTTTTTGGCTTAGCGGTCGAGACGCATGGGCGAGATGCTGTTCTGAAGAGAGTCGGGGTTGAGCCAAGTGGGGACGCATTCAATTCCCTTGAACTTCGCTCGAGCCGTAAACCATTCAATCCGATGATTAATGCGGGGGCGATCACCGACACGGGGATGGTCATGGGAGCTTCTGTAAAAGAGCGGATGAATAAGATTTTGCGACTGTTAAGTGATGCGGCCGGCAGAGAACTGCGTGTGGATGAGAGTGTTTATCGATCGGAAAAAGAGACGGGGCACCGCAATCGAGCAATCGGGCATCTTTTAAAAAACGTAGATCTCATCGATGGAGAGGTTGACGAGGTTTTGGATTTATATTTTCAGCAGTGTTCCGTCCTCCTGAATGCTCGTGACTTGGCTGTTATGGGAGCGACTTTGGCAAATTTGGGGACCAATCCTGTGACTGGAAAAGAGGTGTTGAGTTTTGATTCCGTCCGAGATGTGTTGAGCGTCATGTTTACTTGCGGAATGTATGATTTTGCGGGGGAGTGGGCATTTCGGGTCGGAATCCCGGCCAAGAGCGGAGTGGGCGGGGGGATTCTGGCTGTAATCAATCGACAACTTGGAATCGGAACATATTCCCCTCGTCTGGACTCGATGGGAAATAGTGTTCGAGGAATTCGGCTTTGTACGGATTTGGCAGAGGAGATGGGCTTGCACGTCTTTAACTTTACGAACGCAGGATCCAGCTTTATCAAGGCAACATTCGGGAAGAAATAAAACCGGTGCGGGGGGGATTCGAACCCCCGGTACGGTTTTACCCGTACAACGGTTTAGCAAACCGCCGCATTCGACCACTCTGCCACCGCACCCGGAGTTAAAACCTTACGAGAATATCGGGTCGCGAGCCAACCCGCTTTTTGAGGGAAATAGGGTCGAGGTTAGTAGGCCCCAGCAGACGGACTGGCTTGACCCGTGATCGATGCTGGTGGCGGCGTAACTGGGGCAGTTGCTTTTTTAGAGCCTGTGGGTAGGGGGTCTTCCCCGTGAGTCACAGGTTCATCGAGGTGCAGGAACTTGATCGCATCTTCAAAAGGGTTCTGGTTGGAGCCTGTTTTAGTCCGTGATCCCATCCCGGCTTGGCTTACGGAGTAGGCGTGAGCCGGGCCATCGGTCTTGAGATTGGTAACGGTAGGCATTGGGTTCAGTAGATTCGGTTTGTCGGGCTTCTCCTGTTCTAAGTTCTGCTTTTGAGTCGCGTAAAGTTCGTATTCGGTCTCCGACATTGAGGAGAGATTGAGCTCCTTTGCTACTTTGCCACGGGCGAGTAAATCAATTCGTCCCTTCGAGTCTTGACCGGAACGATCTGCCGTAACCTGATCAGTAAGCTCTCGGGGGGTTGGAAGGGGTTGAGGCTCCGTCTTGAGAGGGATGCTTTCCATCTTGGGAAAAAGATCGGCAGCTTCTTTGGTGATATCGGATTTTCCACCTTTTTTTCCTGCAAGAAGGTTGTCCTGAAGGTCACGCCCTTCTGCGGCATAGGTCGGCTTGCGCTTCGCCTCAATGGGATTTCTGCGATAAGTGTCGAAATCGAAAGGCTGGGATGGGGTTTCCATGGAAGGGGCTGCATAGGCCTGAACAAAGGGAAGGGTAATGATGGCGAGCAGGTAAATAGATCGACGCATGTATTCTTTATGGGACAGGGTGTGGTAATGGCCAACGATTCTCTACCCCAGCTTGAGATTAAGATGTGGATAAGAAAAAGGAACTTGT
>Ga0114979_10000482_pt1 | contig 26378 bp, 23 predicted proteins | sample S_140625_EF_Meta_FD_87315 | JGI IMG/M metagenome (GOLD analysis project Ga0114979, IMG submission 87315) | Freshwater microbial communities from Lake Simoncouche, Canada to study carbon cycling - S_140625_EF_MetaG | ecosystem: Environmental > Aquatic > Freshwater > Lake | place: Lake...
GACACTCCCGGGCACGTGGATTTTACAGTGGAAGTGGAAAGATCTTTGCGCGTTCTAGACGGAGCAGTTCTTGTTCTTTGCGGTGTGGCCGGGGTTCAATCTCAGTCCATCACGGTGGATCGCCAAATGAAGCGTTACTCTGTTCCCCGTCTGGCATTCGTCAATAAGCTCGATCGCCAAGGGGCAAATCCTTTCCGCGTAAAAGAGGCTCTGATCGACAAATTAAAATTAAATGCAGTGATGGTTCAAATCCCAATTGGTCTTGAAGAAGATCACAAAGGGGCCGTTGACCTGGTCACAATGAAGGCTTTTGTTAACGAAGGCGCCAACGGTGAAATCATCACGGAAATTCCAATGCCGGATGATCTTAAGGAACAGGCAGCCGAGTACCGTCAAACCATGATCGCAAAATTAGCTGATATCGACGACAGCATCGGTGAAAAATTCTTAATGGAAGAAGAACCCACTCAAGATGAAATTAAAGCCGCAATTCGCAAAGGCGTTATCAGCTTAAAACTAGTTCCCGTTTTCTGTGGATCTGCCTTTAAAAATAAAGGCGTTCAATTATTACTTGACGGAGTTCTTGCCTACTTGCCAACTCCTGCAGAGAAAAAAGAACACGCTTTGGATTTAACTAAAGGCGAAGAGAAATTTGAGCTTTTCCCCGATGACAATAAGCCACTTGTAATGTTGGCGTTTAAACTCCAAGAGACTCAATTTGGTCAACTCACCTACATGCGTGTCTACCAAGGTAAAGTGAGTAAAGGCAGTTTCGTCACAAACATGACAAACAAAAAAACTCTGAAAGTACCAAGACTTGTACGAATGCACTCAGATAAAATGGAAGACATTGATGCCTCTCATGCTGGTGACATCGTAGCCGTCTTCGGTATTGATTGTGCATCCGGTGACACTTTCTGCGACGACCGCGTACAGGCTTCCATGCAATCTATGCACGTTCCAGATGCCGTTATCAGCTTGGCAGTTTCTCCGAAATCTAAAGATGGTGCGAATAATTTTACAAAAGCCCTTCAAAAGTTTCGCAAAGAAGATCCTACTTTCCGTGTAAAACGTGACGAAGAATCAAATGAAACTATTATCTCTGGAATGGGAGAGCTTCACCTGGAAATTTACGTGGAACGTATGAAGCGTGAATTTAATTGTGAAGTGAATGTGGGTGCGCCGCAAGTGGCTTACCGTGAAACAATTAATTTGGAAGCCGATTACGATTACACTCACAAAAAGCAAACGGGTGGTTCGGGTCAATTTGCGAAAATTGCTGGCAAGATCAGACCTCTGGCTGCTCAAGAAGACGGTGCAGTCTTCAAGTTTAACAACGAAGTCGTGGGTGGACGTATTCCGAAGGAATTCATCCCTGCGGTTGAAGAAGGATTCCGCGAACAGTGCGTGAAGGGTCCTTTGATAGGATTTCCAATTGTTGGCGTTGAAGTGGATTTGGAAGACGGAGCTTACCATGACGTGGATTCAAGCTACATGGCTTTTAAAATTGCAGCAATGGCAGCGATGCGTGAAGTTTATCCAAAAGCAAAACCCGTCGTTCTTGAGCCCATTATGAAGCTCGAAACAACAGTTCCTGAAGAATACCAAGGTCCTGCAACTGGTCAGATTAATCAACGACGTGGCGTGATCACTGGCACAACTTCATTTGAAGGTAGTGTTGTGATCGAAGCTGAGGTCCCGTTGACTGAGATGTTCGGATACTCGACAGATTTACGATCTGCAACAAAAGGAAAGGGCGAATTCACGATGGAATTTGCTAAGTACTCTCAAGCTCCTCGTAATATCCAAGATGATCTTGCTAAAAAGTATCAAGCCAAACGTGCAGCGGAAAATAAATAGTTTTCTACAGATCATTACCATTACAAAGATAAAAAAATCCCAGGTTTCAAAACTTGGGATTTTTTTATTTGCTCTGGACGGATTTAGCTTTATTCTGCAATCGAGAATAATCACCAGAATTGTATTCAAACCACATTCCAACTCCAATGATCATGATAAATCCCGAGATATAGAGGATCATTTTAAATATTTGCACCTTCTAAGCTCCGTCTCACACTAGGTTATCAAAATTTATAATTTCTGCTGCAAAATTAAATAATTATTCTCAATCCTAGACGCGGCTGCGCTGCGGTATAAACACCCAGCCACAGTGACTTAATCACTGAGATCGACTTACCATCCATCTTATGGATTTACCCTGTAAGATTTTGATACTGGTCCTTTTGAGCTCAATTTAAATGGTCAGCATTCTTTTGCTTGTTTTACTCACATTGATTGTTTCTTTTGTTGCCTCACTGATGGAGGCTGTCATTCTTTCGACCAACCAGTCGTTCGTAGCCTTGGCCGTCGAACAAAAAAAACCCTACGGGCCTTTGCTTGAAAGACATTTAGAAAAAATCGGTCGACCCCTTTCAGCAATTTTAACAATCAATACAATTACGAATATCGTGGGTTCCTCTTTGGTGGCTTATAGAGTCCAGCAAATTTTCGGCGAAACGATTCTTACAATTTTTTCTGGAGTATTAAGCCTGTTGATACTTATTTTTTGCGAGGTCATTCCAAAATCTTTAGGCGCCAACTATTGGAAGACATTAGCTCCCTACGGAGCCTATATCATTCAGCTGATGATCTTTATTGTTTATCCAGCTGTGTGGCTGATCGAAGCAGTTTCGGCCAAGCTCAGCAATAATAACGAACAGCCTGAAGTCACTCGTGATGAGTTTATTATGACGGCTCAGATTGGCGCAGAAGAAGGGACTCTGAAAGCAAAAGAGTCCACGATCATTAAAAATTTACTCATGCTTGATAAAATCTTTGTGTCTGATGTATGACACCAAGAACTGTCTTGTTTGCCATTGAAGATACAGAAACAGTTGAAGATGTTTTCAATAAGTTTAAACCCATCCGATTCTCTCGAATCCCCGTTTTTAAAGATAATTTGGATAACATTATCGGTATGACCTCTCGTTACAAAATTCTTGAGGCCCTCTCTCACGACGGTGAACACAATAAAAAAATTGGCGAACTGATGTCTCCCATTGCGACAGTTTCAGAGCGAATGCATGTTTACCAGTTGCTGGATTTTTTCATCAAAGAAAAAGAACATCTCGTTCTTGCCATAGATGAGTATGGCGTTGTCACGGGTCTTGTAACTTTAGAAGATGCCATTGAAACGCTACTGGGGGTTGAAATCGTGGACGAATACGACAACGTTGAGGACATGAGAAAATACGCCCTTGAGCAATGGCAATTACGCAAACAAAAGCTGAGAAAAAGTTAGTTTTCAGCAGGAGCTCGATCTGATTCTTCAGAAATCGTAGGCTTAACCAATGCGGGATTTGCCACTGGAGTCATAGCGACCCACCTCAAAGCGGTAACAAGTCCGATGGTCAAGATAGCTAAGAATACGAAAATTCGTAACAACTCCCAATCTCGACCTTTTTGTTCTTGTTCCACTTGCGACTCTCCACGAAAAATCTAGGCCCCAACTGCGCTGTTGTGCATACTGGGGGCCAACCCTCACCAGGAGCCAAAATGAACCGCGCATTATTACCCCTTAGTCGCTCAGAGCTTTGTCGAGCTGTTTTTGAAATCTCCTATTTGAAAGGAAATTTCAAACTCCGCTCGGGCCAAACTTCCACTGAATATTTTGATAAATACAGATTTGAATCTCAGCCTCATTTATTAAAATCAATTGCTTTAGAGCTCAAAAAATTAATTCCAACTGATACAGAAATTCTTGCTGGCCTGGAAATGGGAGGCGTCCCCATCGCAACAGCTTTGGCTTTGGAAACGGGTTTACCTTTGGTTTTTGTTAGAAAAAAAGCAAAGGATTATGGGACACAAAAGTTTGCCGAAGGCCTGGATATTAAGGGGAAAAAATTATTGATCATCGAAGACGTGGTCACAACGGGTGGACAAATTTTATTGAGCACTGAAGATTTACGTCAATCAGGAGCCCTGGTTGAAGACGCTTTGTGCGTGATTCTTCGAGGAAGAGATCTCTCAAGCTTCAATGAAAAGGGGCTAAAACTGTCCAGTCTTTTTACAATGGAAGAATTAAAAAATTCAGGTGCCTCAGCCTGAGACAAATCAAGAAATATTTAACCCCTGCAGTCTCTTTTTAAAGGAAGAGCTGCTAAGCTTAGGGAATGATCCAATCTCAGTTGAAGCTGATGCTATTTTTTGTGTCCATCTTTGCTTTATCTCCCATCCCCTTCACCAATTGTTCGAAGAATCCACAATCGGCATCTGTGCCCAGCACAGCTTTCATGTCGGAAAGTGAAAAGCTTTCCACTTTAGCAAAGGAGTTCAAAGGCAAAACAACAGCTGAGTTTTGCAAACTAGAATCTTCTTACGGATGTATGAAACGGGTTTATTCAAAAAATATTGAAAGTCAAAATCAAGGATCTGAACTTTCATGCATCGATCGTTTTTGTGTGCAAACTCAAGTGCTTCACTTTAATTCCTCTGATGCTCAGGAACACTGCAACGGTTGCACTGATAACTTAGAGTCCTTTGAGTTTGATTGCCATTTAAAGGTTGCAAATCAGGATGGGATCTATCCAATCATTATCACTTCACAAAATTTAAGCGAGAGTTTAAACCAGCTTTCCAACTTTTGTTTATCTACTTTGGCTTCGGGGGAATAAGTGAAATATTTGACTGCTCTACTTTTTGTATTTTTGCCCTCATTACTTTTTGCCCATGCAAGACTGACTTTCCCTCAACCTCGAAATAACAACGCTGGAATAAAAGCGGGACCCTGCGGAGGGCTTGCTCGCTCTGCGACACCGACAAATGTAGTCGGTGGCCAAATGCTGACGGTTCAGTGGCAAGAAACGATTAATCATCCGGGCCGGTATATATTCTCTATGTCTTTTGCAAATGATTTGGGATTTGCTCAAAATATATTAGCCACTATTCCAGATGTACAAGATGACGGTGGACTTCCTCATATCTACACCGCTCAAATTCCCATTCCAAATGTCAACTGCAGCACTTGCACAATCCAAATGATCCAGAGCATGGAGGAAAATCCAGTGGCTCCAACTTATTACTATTCATGTGCTGATATCAATATTACCCAAGCCGCAGTTGTACCTCCAACCACACCTATTGATGACGGCGGTCTTGTGACTCAATCCTCTAGCGCTCCAGAGAAAAGCTTTGCTGATTTTGGTGGTGGCTGTGGGACCGTTAAATCAGTTCAAACGGCTGCGCAAAATGGACCCAATTATTGGCTGCTTCTGTTCGGACTACTGCCGATATTGACCTGGCTTGGTCTGTTTATTTCTCTGCAACCACATAGGCAATCCAACTAAGGCAGGCCTCACCTTGCTCTGTGCGATGGAACTTTCCGTCACCCTCGCCCTTTTTATTGGTGCCTTCCCAATAAATATGGGTTTTTTTAAAACCCACTTCATGAAGTAAATCTCGAAGCTCTGGTATGGTCCACATTCGCCAATCATAGGTAAAGACATTTTCAATCTTCTTTTGTCCGTTAGGTTTAAAATGAATGTGAAAAAGGGCTTCGCTTGTAACAGGGTCAAAATTTTCCTGATCCCAAAAGTATGTGAATCCTTTTAATATTCCTTTGTCTTCGATGGCATCCGTGCACTGAGTGCCGCCAAAAACATCCATCACAAAAAGACCTTTTTTCTTGAGTGATCCCAAAACATTTTTAAAATAAGTTTTTAGCATATCTCTTTTTTTAAAACAAAAATAAGAAAAGTTGAGGGCTGCAACCAGGTCTGCTTCTGGCAGATGGCCAGTTAAAACATTGCACTCTAAAATTTTCAGACGCTTTTGAGCTTGCAAAGACATTTTTGAAAAATAATTAACTTTACCATACTCTAAAGGCTCTGGATCTATATCCACAGCCCAGGCTTTGTGTTGTACTTTTGATTTAACCCATGTGGAACTCAACAAAAAAGTTCCGCAAAAATCTTCACGCAAAGTTTCAGCGTTTGTTCCTTTTAGCGACTTGTAGGTCTTTCTCAAAAAATCCACATCTGTTTCGGGGGATTGAACGGCTTGAGTGTAAAAAGTGTATTTATCAAATTGTGGCTTATTGTTTTTTCGGGCCACACGTCTTCGCACCTGATTTTTACTTTTAATCGCCACTAGGGAACCTCAGCTAAAATTTCTTTGACCAGCTTTTCGATCTCTTGTTTTTGAGGCACAGAATTGTCTTCCAGATTATGATGCAAACCAATACCTGGCAGATTCTTTCCAGCCAGCACTCGAGGTCTTGCTAGCAATTGATAAAAAAGCTCTTCCACACAGCGATAAGCCAAGTGCTCTGCGAAATTTGTCACATCTGTATCTTCATTCACAAACAAAACACGACCCGTTTTTACAACCGAAGTTTTAATAGCCTGCCAGTCATAAGGATACAAAGTGCGAAGATCGATGACCTCAATCGAGTGGCCTTCAAGTTTCAACTGATCAGCCACTTCATTACAATAGAGCAAATGCCTGCCGTAACTGACCAATGTGATGTCTTGACCCACACGAGTCACTTTTGCTTTTCCAATTTCAACAAAATAGGGTTTTAGATCAGGCCACTGTGGGGTCCAAGTGGTTCGATCTCCAATCGGCGCATCAATTTTATTTTTTAGATCTTTCTCATCTAAGGGTTCTCCGGGAATGAGCTCATCACCTTTGACTCGCATCAAAGCTTTTGGCTTCATAAACAAAACTGGATTTGGGTCTTGAATGGCAGATAGTAATAGCCCGTAAGCATCTAACGGATTGGACGGAATGACGACTTTCCAGCCTGCAAGCCTTGTTGCCCAGGCATCAAAGGAATGAGAGTGATAGATACTTCCGCGAATGCCTGCACCAACCGGAGTCATCACAGTCATGGGTAAATTATAATTGCCGTTTGTCACCCAATGGGTGTTGCCTGCAATTTTTAACAAATCAATCGTATTAAAAATATAATCCACGAATTGGATTTCAGCAACGCATCGATCACCTGTCATTGCAATTCCCATTGCCATTCCGATGATACCACGCTCATCCAGCGGCGTATTCCAAGCATTTTTTAAACCTTGAGTGGCTGTAAAAACTCCACCCAGCGGAGCTCCCACGTCTTGACCAAAAATATCCTTTACACCTAGGTGGGCTTCGCCAACATGAAGGGCCATTCGAATGGATTGTGCCATATTTGCCATTAGAATTTCCTCCAGTCTGAGTTTTCATTATTTGCGTAGACGTGATCCCAAACACTTTCAGATTGTGGCTGAGGCTCGAGCCTTGCTTGCTCTTGGGCCTGCACGCCTTCAAGCTCAAAGTCTTTCCATATCTGTGAAACCTCAGCTGACTTTAAATGACCTGATTTTAAAAGACGCTCTTCAAAAGTTTTAACAGGGTCCTCTTCACCAATCGCAACGTTGGCTCCACTGGCAGAGGAATGCCCGTAAAGTCTAGAGACATGCGCCTCTACAAAAGAAGGCTTTCCATTTTTTCTGATCCATTCGGTTTCTTCTTGAAGGGCGATGTAACATTCAACGGGATCATTTCCATTTACGATTCTGGATTTAATTCCGAAGGCTTTCGGACGATCTGCGATATGAGCTTCTCCGTGTTGACCATCAAAACGTGTAGAAATACCCCATTTATTATTTTGAACCGTGATCAGCATCGGAAGCTCGGAACCCTTCCTAGATGACCAAACTAGGCAAGAGGCAAAATCTCCCTCAGCAGTACCGGCATCACCACCTGTTACAATTGTAATCGCCCTATGACCCGCGCGCTTTTGAGCGTGTGCTGTTCCAAGTCCGATGGAGTATTGAACTCCGATGGGTGAAGTCACAGGTGCCACGTTCCACTTTGGAAAACAGTAGTGATTCGAAAAATTTCTGCCACCTGTTGAAACATCTGTGGTTCGATTCATCATTAAACGAATGGAATCAATCATGGGCATCCCCATCGCGATCAATGTGGGAGTACAGCGGTAATGAAGATGCAAATAATCATAAGCTAAACCTTGTCCGACTCGCACTTGGAGTCCGAGTGAGACTCCCCAAGCCTCTTCACCGGGACCACCAATCCAAAAGTAGGACTCACCTGCTCGATAAATTTTAATGAGTCGTTCCTCTAAAACGCGAGACCTCACCATAAACCTGTGAATTTTCAGTAACAGCTCTCGAGAGAGACCCCCGAAGGAGTCCTCGATCAATACTTTTTTTGATGACGTTTTCAGTGGAGATTTTTGAGTTGTCATAGTGAAATAGAGTTACCATGATGATCGAAAAGCTGTCAGTCCACTTTGTTGGCGCGCCGCGCAGCTATTTTTTAGCGAGCTCCACAAGGTCAGATAAAACCGCAACGGCTTCCACAACCTCTGGGCGTTTGATGTATTCCTTCAAGCGCTCATCTTTATTGTATCTCGCAAGCTTTTGCTTTTTCTCTTTTTCAGTTTTTTCTTTGCTGTCCTTTAAAATGTCAGCCACTTTTATCAAGCGACCCTTTTCTTGAGTTTTCTTAGCCTCATCCATTTGTTTCTTGAACTCCGGATCTGCAGCAACACGCTTCTCTGATTTTTCTTTTAGCTTTTTAATCCAGTCTGGATTGATGATGGACCACTTTCCATCTCCCTCAGCCTCATTGGCCTCTTTTGATAAGAAGGCTGGCAACTTCACGGGCGGCAAAGAGTAATCCAAAGTCTTTTCGCCGAGCTCATCCACATAAAAATTGGGTAACAACACATCGCCGTCGACACCTTTGTGCTGAGTGCTATTTCCACCAGGAATGTAGAACATACCAATGGTCACTTTCACCGCACCTAAATCATAAGGAATCGGCACAACAGTTTGGATGCTGCCTTTTCCAAAAGTGTGATCAGATCCAACAACAACGGCCCGCTTGTAATCTTGAAGGGCTCCTGCCACGATCTCTGAGGCACTCGCTGATACTCGGGAAGTCAGCACAACCAAAGGTCCTGGCCAATCCGTATCCGAATCTGAATCTGCGTAGACTTGCTCTTCACGACCATCAGATCTGCCCGCTTGCTTCACGACACTTCCCGTCTTGAAAAAGAGGCCTGCAATTTTAACTGCGTCTTCTAAACTACCGCCACCATTCTGAGAAAAATCCAAGACTAAGCCCTCGAGCTTTTGAATGTTGGCTTCTTTGATCAGTTTTTTCATGTCTGTCGCACAGGACCTGCCGCCCCGTTTACCATCCGAATAAAACGAAGGAAGGTTGATCACACCAAATTTTTTCTTCTGGCCATTCACTTCTTTCTCAAATGGAACAAGTTGTGCGGCTTCATCTTCTAAGTTCACTTTGTCTCTGATTAAAGTGACTTCTTGACGCTTTTTACCGTCTCCTTCAGCTCGTAAAATATTAAGTCTGACTTTGGTTCCTTTTTTGCCACGGATTTTTTTAACAACATCTTTTAAATCCATGTCGATCACATTTTCCATGGGTCCCTTTTCTTGGCCCACGGCTAAAATTTTATCTTGGATCTGAACAAGACCAGATCTGAACGCAGCACCCCCTGGAACAAGGGCATCAATCAATGTAAACCCATCTTGCTGCGACAATGTGGCTCCGATACCTTCTAATGACAAACTCATGTTGATATTAAACTCTTCGAAAAAATCACGAGACAAAAAGCTCGAATGGGGATCAAGAGCTCGAGCGAAGCTGTCTAAGTACTGCACCAAAAGATCTTCAGGCGTTGTCTCGCTGATTCGTTTAATCGCTCGCTCATAATTTTTAATGACACTCTTTTTTGCTTCTTCAAGTTTCATGTCAGTGGACACGTAGTTGGCCACTTGAAAATGAATGTAGTTTTTAACAAATTCTTCCGCTTCTTTATCCGTCTTATAGTAATCTCTTTTATCGGGATCAAAAGTGAATTCTGCTTTTTCATCCAATTTGTATTTAGGGCCAAGCAAATTTTTTGCAAAGTCTGTGCGCGCTTGAACTTTGGCTAGGTAGATGGTCTGAACTTCCTTTAGGAAATCACATTTGCGGGTTTTGATTTTTTCAAAAGCACCTTTCATAGATTTTTGAATTCTGCCGATGTCAGCCTTAGTGAAATAAATTTTTGAGCCATCCAAGCGCTTGATGTACTGATCAACAAGTCGATTTTCCATCTCGGTCGTGCGTGACTGAAATTTGATATGGTTACCTAAAAACATTTGCTCAATGGTATAAACAAATTGGCATTGAAGCTGAATTTGTCCAGAGGCTGATGTTTCTTGCGAAAAACCAGTCGAAGTTAAAACTAACATGAACACTAGCAGAAAGTTCCGGATAAGACTCATGAGTGATTCCTTTCAGTCGATCGTCCTAATAGTTTGTCAGCTGAAAGGTCCGCTGTCCACGAATCTCATCGTCATGACTTGCTCGACAAAGGGCTTAATGAATTTGTGATCTAGGTTTTTTCGAAGAGGCTTAGCTGAGCAAAGTGCTCGGCACTTTGTGAGCTCAATCCATAACTGGAGATTTCATGCTTCACAAATTGCCCCTCATGGGTCTCGATCATAAAGAAGCTCATCTCTGGATAATCCGACTTCAGCCGAGTCAGTTCCTGGACGATCATCTGGATGTTTTTAGGATCGTCCTCACTCATGCCAAATCGATGATGGGGGTTGTATCCGTAAAGTTCGATGGCTTTTTCCACACTGGCTCGAATCGCTTTTTGCTTTAATACAGATGTTGAAAAGATGAGCTCGCTATCACCCAATTCATGCCGCGTTGGAACATAGCTGACAGGAAACAAACTTAAATAGTTAGGCTCGATGGGAAGTATTTTTCTTCTTACGAACTCATTGATCCCAGTTTTAATGGTTTCCGGCGCATGCCCTCGAGCCGTGATCAATGAGACAGGTCTTTGATTGAAAGCGGCGTGATAAAAGCACTGCCAGGAAGGACCCTTCCAATGGAAATCAGGGGCATCAATCGCTTTTTCGATGTCTTCAATAAAAATTTGTTTTTTTCTGCCAAGCTTTATCAGCCCATCAGTCGAGTGATCGCGAAAGTAACGGAAAGATCCTGTGGTATCATCAAAGCGAATTTCAAAATCTGCATAGATACCAGATTGGCCAATTTTTGAATGATAAAGAGCCCAGTCTCCACTACTTAAAAAAAGCTCTTCACCTGTTTTTTTATTAAAAATGACCAAAGGAGTTGTGAGATGAGCAATGTTGTCATCAAAATCAAAAAAGTAGAAACTACGACCCCCCAAATGAAAGTTTCGATCTCTTTCACGGGCTCTTTGAATGCCCAATTCCAACTGACCCAAAGGTTTTTGATCTGCCATCGAATTGATTTATCACAGATACTCACCCATTGAGAACGAGCCCTGTAATCTTTACTTTTTTCTCAATCGCACACTCACAGAACCAGCTGTGGCGGACACTTGGGCCTCATTGGCTTGATTCTTCTTTTTCGGTGGTGGCATCGGCTTTCCTTTGGTGGCGAAAGGGCTGACCTTTGTGCTCACTTTTTTCCCAGAGGAAGAACCTTTATTAGAAGGCTTTTTAGATGCTTTTTTGGTGGGAACCATATCCATTTTCACAGATAACACTTCTAAAGCTTTTTCTAAGGTCGCTGTTTCAGCGGTGACACCCTCAGGCATCGAAGCATTCACTTTACCCACTTTGACGTAAAGTCCATAGGGTCCGTTGAAAAGTTGAATCTCATCATCGGTGCCAGGATAAATGCCAAGCGATTTCAGAGCGGACCTTCCACCTCGACCTTTTTTAGGAGCTGACAACAAAGCCATGGATTCATCAAAGGTGATTTCAAATAAACTTTGCCCCTTGGGAATGGATCGATAATCTTTTTCGTGAACCACGTAAGGACCAAATCTTCCAATCCCAACCTTAACGTCTTTTCCAGAAACTGGATGAGCTCCTAGGGTTTTAGGTAATTCTAAAAGTTGTAGAGCTTGTTTTAAATCCACCTTTGCAGGCTCAAGGCCTTGGGGCAACGAGACGCGCTTTGGATCTTCATCATTTTCACCCAATTGAACGTAGGGTCCATAACGACCAGTTAAAACAAAAACATTTTGATGAGTTATTGGATCCTTTCCTAGGCTGTCTTGTCCATGCAATTTTTGATCTACTATTTTATCAACTGTTTCTTGAGTCATATCCGCTGGTGCTTCAGCATCGGGGATGGAAGCATTGACCTTTTCACCCTCTTTCAGGGTTGTTAGGTAAGCTCCAAATTTTCCCACATGAAAAGCAACACCTGGAAGTGATTCAAAGGAAATGGATCTGGCTTCTTCGGGTAAAATTAATTTTTCTTGATTGGCAATAGAAGCCTTGAGACCCTTAGGCCCATGATAAAGTTTAGTTAAAAACTTTATCAAATCCAAGTCACCTTCGGCGATATGATCGAGTGATTGCTCCATCTCTGAGGTAAAACCTAAATCCACAAACTCTGGCAGGTGACGACTCAGAAGTTGTGACACGACAAGGGCTGTGAAAGTGGGCACCAAAGCTGATCCGGCTTTTCTAACGTAACCCCGATCAATAATTGTTCCAATAATTGAAGCGTAAGTGGACGGTCTTCCGATCCCTTCTTTTTCCATTTTCTGAACAAGGCTGGCCTCTGTATATCTGGCGGGAGGCTTTGTTTCGTGATCAGTCACTTCTAGTTTTTCTTTTTTAGGCTGATCACCCTTTTTCAACAGGGGAAGCTTCACTTCTTTCTCTGCAAGCTCTGCTTCGGGATCGTCTTGTCCTTCTACGTAGGCTCGCAAATAACCTGGAAACTCAATGGTCATACCGCTTGCACTAAACACAGTGTCACCAGATTTAATTTTCACGGACACTTGAAGTTGTCTTGCATCTACCATCTGGCTGGCCACTGTTCGCATCCAAATCAGTTCGTAAAGTTTTAACTGCGAACCCATCAAGCCCGTTTCTGAAGGATGAACAAGCTGTGCACCTGAAGGCCTGATTGCCTCATGGGCCTCTTGTGCACCCTTTGATTTTTTTGCGTCAAACAATCTTGGTTGAGCTGGTAAATAATCTTTTCCGTACTCCTTAGAAATCCATCCACGGGCCGCCTGAATGGCTTCCTGAGATAAAAACGTCGAGTCTGTTCTCATGTAGGTGATGAAACCCTGCTCGTAAAGTTTTTGTGCCACTTGCATAGTTTCACGAGAGCTTAAACCTAATTTTCTGTTAGATTCTTGCTGCAGAGTGGATGTAATAAACGGGGCTGAGGGTTTTCGGTTGACTGGTTTTTCATCTACCTCATCCACAGTGAATGCAGCAGAAGAGATTTTATTAAGAACTTCTTCCGCTTTTTTTCGATTTAACAAAGAAATATCTTTTCCTGCCAAAAGAAGCCCTGTGTCCGGATTAAAATCTTTACCCGTCGCAATCCTTTGTCCATTGACTGATAAAAGTTTTGCTTCAAATTCAATTTTATCTTTTGTTAAAGTGGCAGATAGTCCAGAGTAACTGGATTTTTTAAATTTCAACCGTTCTTGCTCTTTTTCTGAAATCAGCTTCACCGCAACGGATTGAACTCGACCGGCTGATAAACCGTAGGCAATTTTCTTCCATAGAAGTGGCGAAATCGAATAACCCACCAAGCGATCTAAAATTCGTCGGGCTTCTTGCGCTTTAACTAAATTGTAATCAATTTCACGAGTGTCTTTCAAAGATTTTAAAATGGCATCCTTTGTGATCTCGTTAAACACCATCCGCTTTGTCGGAACCTTTGGCTTTAAAACTTCTGCCAAATGCCAGCTAATACTTTCACCCTCGCGGTCTTCGTCCGTCGCTAGATACAAAATATCAGCTTCTGCCAATTTATCTTTTAAATTTTTAACGACCTTAATCTTATCTTTCGGGATGCAATACAAAGGCTCGAAGTCTTGATCAACATTCACACCCAATTGTGCCCATTTTTCTTTTTTTACTTTTTCAGGAATATCCTTTGATGATTGAGGTAAATCCCGGATGTGACCCATACAAGATTCCACAATGTAGTCTTTCCCCAAAAACTTACGAATGGTTTTTGCCTTCGTTGGGGATTCCACGACCACAAGTTTCATTCCGGTTTGACCTTTGCTGCTGGCTGCCACTGTTACCTCATTTTAGAAATTTTCATGAAGGCCGTACTTATATATAGATAAAATGAGTTCGGGACCCCCTGAATGGCAAGTCTCTTTTTTGACTTTGCGCGATGACAACCTTTGAACTAGACTCTGAAATGATGAAAAACATCTCTGAAATTACTCACCGACCTCAAGTGATCCTCACCGACATCGATGACACACTGACTGACGAGGGCCAATTAAAGTCTGCTGCCTACTCAGCACTTTGGAAATTAAAAACTGCGGGATTTAAAATAATTCCTGTGACTGGTCGGCCAGCAGGATGGTGCGAAATGATCGCGCGCCAGTGGCCCGTTGACGGAGTTGTGGGTGAAAATGGGGCATTTTATTTTCGCTATTTCCAGAAAAAAATGCGCAGACATTTTGAAATTCCTGAAAATGATCGAATTAAAAATCAAAAAAAATTAAAATTGATTGAGTCTGAAATTTTGCAGAAAGTTCCTGGAACTGCGGTGGCCTCTGATCAATTTTCTAGGCTTGCAGACCTCGCCATCGATTTTTGTGAAGATGTTCCCAGAATCAGTGAGGATCAAATTCAGTTGATTAAAAAGATTTTTGAAGATCACGGGGCTGTCGCAAAAATAAGCTCGATCCACGTGAATGGCTGGTTTGGCAATTACGACAAACTTTCCATGATTAAAAAAATGTTGATCCAAGAATTCAAGATGACACCTGAGCAAATTATGAAGAATTGTCTTTTCGTTGGGGACTCTCCGAACGACGAGCCTTTGTTTTCTTTTTTTACACAATCCGTGGGTGTTGCGAATGTATTGAATTTTAAGGATCAAATCAAACACATGCCGGCCTTTGTGACTTCTGCCAGCGGTGGCGAGGGATTTAGTGAGCTTGCAGAAGTGTTGCTGAGGATCCAACAAACTTAACCATTCCTCGACCTATCGAGTTTTGGTTTGACCAATCCTCGATATATATTAATTTTGGTTAAGATGAAAAAATTAGAACGATATCTCCAAAACCAGATTCAAACTGATGCCCTTGCCGATGGCAAAATTGCTTTTATCAATGGTCCACGCCAGGTGGGGAAAACTACCATGGCTGAGTCTCTTTTATCAGATCTCAAGCAGTCCTCTCACTATTACACTTGGGATGATGATGAGTTCCGCAAAGCTTGGATCAAAGGGCCAAAGGATTTGTTAAGCCGCTTAAAACCAGGATCAACTGTTGTTTTTGATGAAGTTCACAAAGACCGCAAATGGAAATCCAAAATCAAAGGGCTTTACGATATTTTCAAGAATGATCTTTGCTTTATTGTAACCGGTAGTGCTCGTCTTGATTTTTACAGAAAATCTGGGGATAGCTTGCAGGGAAGATGTTTTCCCTACCGGATGCACCCCATTTCAGTGGGAGAAACCAACCGGGTGAAGCCTCCTCCTGAAACCTCGTGGGAGGAAAATCACGCTCATTCATTCCCATGGAAAGATCTTTTACAATATGGAGGATTTCCAGAGCCTTTTTTTAGCCAAAACGCTGAAAAGATCCGGCGTTGGCAACGTCTTTATCGTGAGCGCATGATCAGAGAAGATCTTCGAGATTTACAAGAAGTTCGCGATGTCAGACTGGTCGAATCGCTAGCACTTTTGCTTCAAGAAAGGGTGGCGTCACAGCTTTCCTACGAATCCATCCGCGAAGATCTTTCTACATCTTTTGAATCTATCAAACGCTGGATTGATCTATTGGAAGCACTCTATTTCTGTTATCGAATTAAACCCTATTCGAAAGATTTAAATCAATCCCTAAAAAAAGAGCCAAAACTTTTTCTGTATGATTGGTCCTTGGTTTCTAATGAAGGTGCACGATTCGAAAATATGGTAGCAGGACATCTATTAAAATCCTGTCACGCCTGGACTGATTGTGCGATGGGCGAGTTTGATCTGCACTATATCCGTGACAAACAAAAACGAGAAGTTGATCTTTTTGTTGCGAAAAATGGAAAGCCCTTTGCATTAATTGAAGTCAAATCAAACCAATCGACGCCAACTCCATCCCTTTTACATTATCAAAAAGTACTGAAACCAAAATTTTGCATACAAGTTGTCAAAGAAGAAAAAAAGGAAAGAAGAAGTTCACTACAGTATCCGGATGTGCAAGTCATCTCAGCTGAAAGATTTTTGGGATCGCTAGTGTGAAAAAAAAGGAGCCTACTAAAGACAAAAAAATAAAGGGCAAACCTAAATATCCATTTAGCCGGAAAGAAACTTGGTTTGTAGAAAAAATAGTTTATAAGAAAAATATGATACTTGAAATTGAACTTGTGGGCTCTAAAATTGGAACTCCAGAAAAAATTCGATTTCAAAGTATTGATCTAGGCATTGGTACTCCAGTACTAAGGGATACTTCCAAACATGTTCTTCTTCGTTTTTATCAACCCCTTGCTTTTCAACGCCTTGATGAATCATTCGCCATGGAAAAGGGTAAATTTTCTGGTGATGTCTTAAGAAAATACTCAGAGTCGGAATATTTAAAATACTATTCAAAGGTCAAATTTTACTCCAGGGATGAACCAATTCTACATTACTGTTTGGTTTGCTCAGACGATATTATTAATATTTTAACGAATGATGAACCAGAGATTGAGATTTTAAATTAAATCCAAATTGCCCCCACCCCCGACCAAAACTAGCTCTATCTAGTCCTGGTCCGACCAAAACTAGATAGAGCTAGTTTTGGTCAGATTGTTCTGGACAGGATTTAAGCCTTTGGCTAATCTATAGAAGGTGGGGGTTTAAATGAAAAGATATTTGGAAGATCAGATTTTTTCAGATGCTCTCAACGACCACAAAATGGCTTTTCTTTACGGCCCCAGGCAGGTCGGCAAAACGACTTTGGCTAAAAATCTGCTGACAACAGCCGGCCAAAAAGAGAACTACTACACATGGGAAGATGAAGCGTTCAAACGTATCTGGATCCAAGATCTGGCTTCTGTAATCAAGGATAATCGATATAAAGATCCAATCGTCGTATTGGATGAGATTCATAAAGATCGTAAATGGAAAAATAAACTCAAGGGTCTTTTTGACGTTTATCAAGAGAATGCTCAGATCATTGTCACCGGCAGTGCTCGTTTAGACTTCTTTAGAAAATCTGGCGATAGCTTGTTGGGACGCTATATCCCCTACAGAATACATCCCTTCTCGCTGGGTGAAACAGTAAAAAATAAATTGCCGCCATCTGAAGATTGGTTAGAACATTCAACAACGTCTTTTCAATTTTTAGAGCTCTTAAATTTAGGCGGCTTTCCTGAGCCCTTATTGAGTGGCTCGCAAGCAAAAAGTCGACGTTGGGGTCGTCTGCAAAAAGAACGACTCATTCAAGAGGATCTACGTGATTTATCAAACACTAAGAATCTTCACTCAATCGATTTACTTTCAACACTGTTAACAGATCGAGTGGGTTCTCAACTTTCATTTAAATCTCTCGAAGAAGATTTAAAATGCTCTTTCACAGCGCTAAGAGATTGGCTACGTCTACTTGAGGGTGTTTATTATAGCTATCAAATCAAACCCTATTCTAAAAATATTAAGCGCTCTTTACTGAAAGAACCAAAACTTTACCTCTACAATTGGGCTCTTATAGAAAATGAATCCGCTCGATATGAAAACATGATCGCAAGTCATTTGCTAAAATCTTGCCACTACTGGACAGACTGCGCCTTTGGTGAATTCGATCTCTATTATTTACGTGACAAAGATAAACGTGAAGTTGATTTTTTTGTGACTAAAGATAAAAAACCTTACCTACTTCTTGAGGTCAAATCTAATTCTCATCAAATTAGCCCATCGACCTATCATTTCTACGAGCAAACGAAACCTCGATTTGCATTTCAACTTGTGAGAGGTTCTAAGTCAACAAAGTCCTCTTTCACGGGAATACGAGCGCCAATACAAATTATGCGTGTCGAAGATTTCCTAAGTGCTCTTGTCTAACTGTTAACTGAAAGGCATGATTTCATAATTCTCAAAAACAAAAAAACCCACTTAATTAACAAGTGGGTTTTTTAAAATCTAAAAATGAAAATAAAAACTAGCGCTTCTTCTTACCAGCTCTTTTGTTCTTCACTTTATTCATTCTTTTTTTCTTTGCGAGTCTTTTTTTTCTGTGCTTTACACTTTTATTTCTTACTGCTTTTGGCATGGTCTATCTCCTTCAAGATGTTATTTTTTATTTGTATTGTTGTTATTTAATAGTGCGGCAAACGGGTTGTTAAATGGATTTGCTGCTGGTCTTTGTGGTCGGTTGTCCTGGTGCTGCCTTGGAGCATTTCCTTTGTAACCACCACCATCACCTTGTCGAGGTCGTGTATCCTGACCACGAGGTGCACCAGATCCTGGCGGGCGCGCTGGTGCACTTGCTCCACGATCTCGCTGGTGCTGCGGGCGATCACCTTGCGGTCTTTGCTGAGGTCTTGGGCGCTGCTGCTGCTCAGCTCTTGTTGCACGAGGCTCGGGGGCAGGTGCTGCATCTAACTTCATAGATAGTGAGATTTGACTCTTCACTGCATCGACTTTTAGAACCTTCACTGTCACTTGCTGACCAGGGCTGACAGCTTTCCTAGGGTCTTCGATAAATTTGTGAGAAAGCTCAGAGATATGAACAAGTCCATCTTGATGAACTCCGATATCAACGAAAGCTCCAAAGTTTGTGACGTTAGTCACAAGTCCTGGGCAAATCATACCTTCAGTTAAATCCTTCACTTCAAAAATATCATCACGGTATTTAAAAACTTTGAACGGATCACGGGGATCTCGGCCGGGCTTTTCTAATTCTTTAATGATGTCATCAAATGTGTACTCACCAATCAGTGCTGCCCACTTTGTTCTTGAAGCTAAAACTTTCTTTGCTCCGTCTCCGATCATCTCACTCAATGTGAGCTCAAGATCATGAGCCATATCTCGAACAGCTTGATATCTTTCAGGATGAATTCCCGTCGAATCTAAAACAAATTTTCCTTGTGAAATTCTTAAAAATCCCGCGGCCTGCTCGTAAACTTTTGTCGATAATCTTGGAACTTTTAAAAGCTCATCTCTCTCTTTAAAAATTCCCTTTTCTTCGCGAAACTTCACTAAACTTTGGGCTGTTGCAGGACCAATGCCGGCCACATGACTTAATAGCGCAGCTGAAGCCGTGTTCACATCAACACCCACACTGTTCACTGCAGATTCAACCACAGCATCCAGTGATTTTTTCAATTGAACTTGATTTACATCGTGCTGGTATTGCCCCACACCGATGGATTTTGGATCTACTTTTACAAGCTCAGACAATGGATCTTGTAATCTTCGAGCAATGGAAATGGCACCCTTAACCGTTAAGTCTAAATCTGGAAATTCTTCTCTGGCGATTTCACTGGCTGAATAAACTGATGCGCCAGATTCATTAACCATAATCACAGGGATTTGAATGCTGAGTTCTTTCAAAACTTTGCGAATAAAGCTTTCTGCCTGTCTTCCATGAGTTCCGTTACCAACAGCAACGGCTTCAATTACAATTTGTTTAGTCACTTCAGCAAATAAAGCTTTTGCTTTTACCTCAGCAGAGTCACCTTCTGTGTGCATGACAGTATGAGAAATAAAACGACCGGCTTTATCAATCAAGGCCAGCTTACAACCGGTTCGAATTCCAGGATCCACACCGAGCACGCACTTTGCACCATAAGGTGAAGACAATAATACTTTTTTCACGTTTTCAGCAAAAACTAGAATGGCATCCAAATCAGATTTTTCTTTTAATGCCCTGTGAACCTCATTCACAACAGAAGGAATCACATAAACAGTCAGTGCCGATTTCGCCACTGCAGATAAAAAAGCACCAATAGGAGTATCTGGAGTCGATGTAGCAAAAGAAGTGTATCGCTTTAATAGATAAACTTCATCCGCTTGAATATCGATTGAGAGCTCTTCTTCTTGCCAGCCTCTGCGCATGGCCATGTAGCGGTGTGTATTTTTAGTTTCAAGCAAAGACTTCACGGACTCTTCGAACTCTTTGTACATTTCAAATTTAGAATTGGCTTTGTAGCCCTTAGCCGCCTTCGAAACCAAACGGCCCTTTTCCATGTAGTTATTCAAAACTTCCACACGTAGTGCGGGATCGTTGGCTATTTTTTCTGTTAAGATGTCTTGAGCGCCTTTGATGGCCTCATCATAGATGTTAATCCCTTTTGCAGGATTTAAATACTCTTTCGCTTTTAATTCAAAAACTGTGCTGTCTGCGATCAGTCCATGCCCTAAATCCCAGATCCATTGAGCAAAACTTTCCAGTCCTGCTTCGCGAGCCAAAGTGGCTTTTGTTTTCTTTTTCTTTTTGAAAGGACGATAAATTTCTTCGAGTTCACCTAAGTCCCAAGAAATTTCAATCCGCTTTTTAATTTCTTCGGTCAGATTGTTTTGCTCACCAATTTCTTTCACTAAAAAAGTTTTACGCTTGACGATCTCTTGGTAGGTTTCGTTGGCTTCAATGACCTGTCGAATTTGAACTTCATCTAAATTGCCTGTTTTTTCTTTTCGGTACCTGGCGATAAAGGGAACTGTTCCACCTTCAGCCACAAGCTCGAGAACCGCGGCTGCAGACTTTGCAGTCACATTGCTTGCGGCTCTTTTCAGATAGTTCTGTAATTGAGCTTCCATAAATCCTCGTAAATTAAATGAATATTATTTGTGACGGAACATGATAAGGCCATGAGTGGGATCGTAAGGAGAAACTCCAACTGTAACCCGATCACCCACGACAACTCGAATATTAAATCTTCGCATTTTGCCACATAGTTTGGCTGCTATCTCGACTTGGTTATCGAGCATTATTTTATAAAGTCCACCCGCGAGGGCATCTACAACTTTTCCGTCGACCTGTGCTAAATCATCTTTTGCCATGCGCCTCTACTTTAAGGACTTTTCATTTGAAGTCCAGTCAATTTTACCCACGATAGTTACTGATTAACATCCGTTTTCCATCTTTAAAAAGAACTTCTAAGCGATCATTTTCGTTAGAAACAACCCATCCCCAACCTAAAACTTTATGCTGAATGGGAACTCCAGCCTGGAATGTGGCTTTCATATCATACGAAGTAGCTTGGGTCTCTTTGTGCTTATTATACATTTCAGCCCACTTCACCTGCTCATCGCTCATAGAGTCCCGGTCAATTTTAATTTTTTCAGTACTTTCAGATACTTGCTTAGAACTTATTACTTTTGTTAGAGTTGATTTAGTCACCTTTTCAGCCGCAGCCACTGACATTGTTGTCGGTTTTGACTTTGCAGTAACTGCTTCTTTTTTAGGCTTTAATTCGACTTTTGTGGCTGACTTTACGATCTTGGCAGCTATTGGCTTTGCAACAGGCTTCCCTTTAACGGCTGTTTTTGCAGCAACTTTAGATTTGTGAGGAGTTTTTTTCGAATCTACCTTTTTTGGACTTGCCGCTTTTTTAGCCATATGAAAACCTCCTTAGGGAATTCACTAGGGTTTATACTAGTCGTGATATATATGACAAAATCCAAATGAGTATTTGACGCGAGGTTGAAAATGCAACTCAAAGAGCTTCTGAAATTTAAGAGTTACGGACTGGTTCACTTGCAGGGAACCCTCGAGGACTCAGTCGAGCAAGTCTCCCCGCCAGAAAAATCAGACCAGAGCTCTTTGATCTTTGTCTCCAAACAAGAATTGGTTGATGTCGCTCTTTTTCGAAAAGGTCGCTACTTTGTAAAAACAGATAGTCTAGAGGTTCAATTTCCAGAAAATTGCACAGTCTTTTCAGCGCCCAGCTTGTCTTTAGCAATGGCTCTGATTTTGCCTTTTTTTGATCTCAAGAAAAATCGCTTTGAAAACTCAACACAAAACTTTATCCATCCCACCGCTCGAGTCGGTGAAAATGTAGTCATTGCTCCATTTGCAGTGATTGGCGCAAGAAGTATCATCGGTTCAAATTGCATGATCGGCGCTGGCGTCGTTGTCGAAAATGATTGCTTGATTGGTGCAAACACTTATTTGCATCCTCAAGTGTTTGTCGGTGCTCAAACTGAAATTGGCACTCGCTGCGAGATTCATCCTCACACCACAATTGGGTCTGACGGCTTTGGATATGTCACAGATCCACAAACTAAAAGGCACCACAAAGTCCCTCAAATTGGAAAAGTGATTATTGAAGACGATGTTGAAATTGGAGCGAACTGCGCCATCGACCGAGCGACCTTAGCAGCGACGATCATTCGAAAAGGCTCAAAGTTAGATAACTTTGTTCACATCGCTCACAACTGCGACATTGGCGAAAATGCAATGATCACAGCCTCATTCACCATTGCAGGATCATCAAAAATTGGAAAACAGTTTAAATGTGGTGGCCAAACTGGGGTCACTGACCATGTGACCATCGCAGATGATGTGACACTTGCGGGTCGCTCAGGTGTTCTTCAATCCATCACAGAACCGGGTGTTTATGGAGGCTTTCCAACTATGAAAATTCAAAAGTATCTCAAGACAAATGTCGCTTTAGATAGTCTTTCTGACATGTGGAAGGACTGGAGAAGGTCCAAACCCAAAGCCTAAATTGGCACCTGTCTATTATTTGTTTACCAAGCAGCCTCTCAATCTAAAGCACTCAGGCTTAGATATTGCTCAGGATTCCTATGAGGTGTTTTATGAAATCAATTCTAGGCTTACTCCTTTCTCTCACAATCTCCCACGCAGCCAACTCTCAAGCTGTCAAAGCTTTTGACGGCCTCACGGCTGATTGTAATAAATCTGACAATCTTGTTCATTATGACAAATTTTTAAAAGTGGAAGTGATCGAACAAATTCTCACGGAAGATACAGCGGAAGCCAGTTTGAAATTAAGCCTCGTCGAGGATGCCTGCGAAGGAAGCCCATTGGATGTGACCCCAAATATTGCCGGATCACTCATCATCGAGAAGCTCACGCTAACTGTGACCACCCAAGAGGGCCACCTCTTGTTTCAATCAGAGCTCCAAGACCTTCTGAAAAGTTCAGTTGAAGAAATCAACTTTGGTGTTCCACGTATCTATGCTGATAGCCAATCGACACTCGAGATTGGTGTCCAAATTTTTGGAAATGATTCTCAAAGTGTTGAGAGGCTCAATCCTGTGAGCAGCCGTTTTGGACTTTATCATTTTAAATTTAAAAACTAATAATCTCAAATTGAGACAGGTCTATCATGTTCCAAAACTCACAGGCTCTGATTCTCATCGCTTTGATCTCATTTTCAGCTCAATCACAAGCCATCAAATGCGGCGTCAGTGTCAAAAATAAGCCCCAGGCGACAAGCCCTCATGTCGATCAATTGATCTCAATGGCAGAAAAGTCAGATTCGAGCTTCAGCTTCACAATGAATTCCGGAGCACGTGTGCAAGCAAAACTGGGCCATGTTGTAAAAGATAAATTAAATCGAATCATTTTTATGAAATGGATTACACCAACTGAAATATTAGACTCCAAGGAAGTCTTAAAAAGTGTAAATGAAAAAGGTGAGATTGTTAAACAGGATCATGTCCAACATCCACACGGGTTCAGTTCACCTATTGGACAAATTGTGGTAGATGGACGCATTCGAAATTTATCGTCAGCTAAAAATAAGAAAGATCTACAAGCGCTTGGCCTTGTGGTCAATCACAGAGCAAATTTAGATTATGTTTCTGGATTTAAGCTGGAGGCAATTTTCAAAGGTGCTGTTTATAGCCAAGATGGTAAACTTCAAATTCTTCTTTTTGATGATGCCACGATTACTCACGGTAAAGATGTCTACTATGAAAGTAACTGGGGCGCTTTTGATTTACTAGTAGCTGAACATGTGGAATCAGTTCGTGGGATCTAACGACTAAAAGTCATTCACAGAACCTACTTTTCTTTTTGCTTTGGAACTATCGGCAAAAAAATCATCTTGTTTAGCAGCAACTTTTGGCTTGATAGTATAAACATTATTTTGAACGGAATCCGATTGTTGTTTGGATCCTAAAAATCTCACATTTAAATCTGAAACTAAATCTTTTAGACTTTTTGACTGATCCAAAACTGAATTCGAAACTTCTGCCACTTCTTGAGCACCCATGGAATTCCTCTGGGTTGCTGAATCGATTTGATTCATAGCTTCAGAAATTTGTCGAAGTCCCTGGCTTTGCTCTTGGCTTGCATTCGAAATTTGATGATTGAGATCTGAAACTTGCTTCACTGAATTAAAAATTGTGTTTAAAGAGGCTCTTGATGTTTCAACAATCTGAGTCCCCGATTCAATTCTGGTGATGGACTCTTTGATCATTTGACTAATATCCTTTGCAGCCGATGCACTTCTTTGAGCCAGCGATCTAACCGCTTCTGCTACAACTGCAAATCCACGACCTTGCTCTCCTGCACGCGCAGCTTCAACTGCTGCATTGAGTGCTAACAAATTGGTTTGAAATGCAATGTCATCGATCACATTGATAATCTCTTCCATCTTTTTTGAGCTAGTATTGATAGCAAGCATGGCAACACTTAATTCTGTTATGCTCTTTTCCCCTTTTTCAGCGGATTGGCGGCTTTCTATAGAAACTTCAGAGGCTTTTTTCGCATTGTCTGAGTTGAGCTTCACCATGCTCGAAATTTCTTCCAATGATGCCACGGTTTCCTGCAGTGATGCCGAAGACTCTGTAGCGTTATTTGAAAATTCTTCGTTTGCAAGACTGAGACGCTCGCTTGAGCTAGAAATATTTTCGGTGCTGTTTAAAACCTGACTTAAGAATTGCTTCATATTTCTTTTTAAATTGCGAATGGCAATGACACTTAAGAATAAACCTAATACCACACCAGCTAATGTGATTGAGCCGATCAAGAGAAGTGTGCTTGATCCCTCTGTAGAGCTCTGAGCTGCTTCCTTTTCAATCAGATCACCTAAACTTTTAAGTTTGACTTCGAGCATTTCAAAACTTTCATCGAACTGAGGCTTCATTCCTTCAGCGACCTTTAAGTTGCCACTTTTCGCAGCATTAACTATCTGAATGGATAATTCTGTGTAAATTTTAAGTGCAGGTTTTGTTTCGTTAATTGCAGAATTAGTCACTTGTGATAGCTCAAGGCCTTCCAGTGATTTAATATGCTGATGAAAATCCGTTGATTTTTCGTTTGCTTCATTCAGCAGATCTGAAATCTTTGAATCCTCACCTTTGAGTTTTGCATAAAGAGATTCCACAACAACAGCACGTAAACCGTCATGAAGCATATCAGCCTGAACCATGTTACGTATGGCGGGCAATTTTTTTGTAGAAGTATCCTGCAAAAGTGTATAAATTGCAGCTGAATGCCAAAAGGTAAATCCACCTAGCAAAGTAATGATTCCAACAAGAAAAAATGAAAGCATCCAAAGTTGACGAATAACTGTTGTTTTTTTTAGCATAAGCTCACCCCACAAATAGTTATCGTCAGTAAAACTGATTTCATGAGGCGAGTTTTTTAGAATCTCCATTAAAAAAAACTTATACTATCAGCGCATTTCATATTTCAAAAAGCGACACTCAATACTTCCATTGTAAACAAAGTGCTTACGACTGGCCTTAAGTTTGAGATCCCCGATCAGATCTTTATTGCCAGATAAAATCCAAGCATTCCAACCTTTAAACTCATTTTTAAGGGTATGACTAAAGTCGCGATAAACATCTTTTAAGTTATCTTCTTCACCCAGTCTTGCTCCGTAAGGAGGATTTGTGATGATGACACCTTTTTCAACAGGTGCTTTAAGGCTTACAACTTCTTCACGCTTAAATTGAATAAATTCGTTCACACCTGCACGTTTTGCGTTCTCAATGGCCTTCATCAGAACTCGCTTATCCATGTCATAACCATAGAAGTGAATATCTCCACAATCAGGCAGTTCATTTTCAATGGCATCGTTTACAACTTCATTCCACACTTCGGAATTAAAATTTTGAAGTTTCATAAATCCAAAACTTTTTCTCATGACCCCTGGTGCAATTTTCATTAACCTCATAGCAGCTTCAATTAAAATTGTTCCAGAACCACACATGGGATCCACGATTGGAGTTCTACAATCCCACTCAGCTAATTGCAAAAGCCCTGCAGCTAAATTTTCTTTGAGTGGAGCTTCACCAGATTCGAGACGGTAGCCACGCATAAAAAGTGACTCACCGCTTGTATCGATAGCAACAGAGAATCTGTTCTTATAGGCTTTCACATAAACTGATAAGTCAGGTCGATCGTTGTCAACATCCGGACGCACATCAAAGCGATCTCTGAATTGATCTAC
>Ga0114979_10000483_pt1 | contig 26378 bp, 25 predicted proteins | sample S_140625_EF_Meta_FD_87315 | JGI IMG/M metagenome (GOLD analysis project Ga0114979, IMG submission 87315) | Freshwater microbial communities from Lake Simoncouche, Canada to study carbon cycling - S_140625_EF_MetaG | ecosystem: Environmental > Aquatic > Freshwater > Lake | place: Lake...
GGTAAAGATAAAAATCTCTTGAAAATATTTGCTCTGCTTACTATACTAGTATTACTATATAACGGCGGAAAAAGTATTTTTTCTCCTGATAGTAATGTTAGTAAAATTCAAGCAGCAGTAGTTGAAAACTCTGGTCGTGATATCGATATTGACCAAGCTTACCAGCAACTGACTAATTACATGGAAACACATGTCGATTCAGATAACTTTTCCCCTAAAGGTAAATTTAATGTGAAACGCCAGGCCGGTATGCTTATTATCACTTCCCAAATTGGAGATTGTTGGTACTTTGGAGCCGTTGGGTCGAAAATATTTGAACCAAGACTTGATAGTACAAGTCAAAAATGCAATCTCAGTAACTTCTAATTTATTTAAAGGCGCCCTTAAAAAGGCGCCTTTACTTTTTATAAAAGTTCAGCTGCTAAAGATGCTACTTCGGATCTTTCGCCTTTGGTTAACGTTACATGCCCAAATAGCTCTTGATTTTCAAATGTGGTATTGAGGATGCTTATTGCATTTGTCTCCATCCCTAAGTATGGGTTATCAATTTGAGAGGTATCTCCTAGCAGTACTATCTTACTCCCCTCACCTACACGAGTGAGAATTGTTTTCAGCACTAAGCCTTCAAGATTCTGAGCCTCATCAACTATAATAAATGTTTTTTGCAAAGATCGTCCTCTTAGAAATGTTACCGCTTCCATAGTGAGCTTGCCTTGACCAATCCAAAGTTCTAGCGTTGTTTTGGCTTCACTATGGGTAGTTTTATCCCCTAGAGCGACCATAGCATCTACTACCGCCTCAAACCAAGGACCTAACTTTTCTTGCATATCCCCAGGGAGAAAGCCGATCTCCTGTCTACCAACCGCTACAACCGGTCTTAAAATCATTAAACGATCATATCTTCTAGACTCTGGTTCAAATGTTTGTTCTAGAGCTGCGGCAAGTGCTAGTATAGTTTTTCCCGTACCAGCAGACCCGTCCAGTGAGACAATAGGTGTTAGTGGGTCCATCAATATGTCAATGGCAAACTCCTGCTCCTTACTTCTACTTCTTAATCCCCACGGATTCCTATTGGTATCCACTTGGAGTAACTCTCTTTCTCTATTTCTTACCAGTATAGATTGTTGTCCCGCTCTAAGTATAAGGTGTTCATTTTCAATAAAATCCCCCTCTTCAAGCATGGAAGCGAAGATCTTATGCTCGCGGTATAACTCGTCAATAATTGTAGGGTCTACTTCAATTACTCTAGCCGATTTTTTCTCATACTGCGTTCTTCCGATTGGGTTCCAGTCGGAGGACCTTAGCCCCAAACTGCTCGCTTTAAGCCTCATGTTCACATCGAGAGATAGTAACTCTACATCATTACCTAACTCTTTCTGGCCTAAAGCGGCGGCGATAATACGATTATCATTTCGGTTGATCTTTAATCCTTTTTCTCTAATTACATCTAGTTTGAGGCCATTTAATTCAACTTTTAAAGTTGAGTTATTACCTATGTCAACCGCCGTATCCAATTTTCCGCCATTTTTGACTCGGAAATTTTCTAGCAACCTAGAGGCATGTCTCGCGGATCTTCCTATTTCATCTAATCTAACTTTTTTTGTATCTAACTCTTCTATGACCGTCAAGGGTAGGACAACATTACAGTCTGGAAATTTGAGTATGGACTCTGGGTCGGTTAGGAGTATTGATGTGTCGAGGACGATAGTTCTTCTTGCAGTATTCTTTAAATCTTTTGTAGATTTAGCTACCATACCCATTATTGTACGCCTTCAGACGGTAGGTCATTAAGGGGTTCGGTATAATTGATAATCTTTGGAGAAATTATTGCCGTTCCGGGATTTTGAGCAGAATTCGAGTGGATTAATTCTTCAATTTAGCATTATATCTCCATGATAAGCGTAGCCAGTCAACTCCATGTCCTTCTGCTAGTCCTCATAGCCACCTTCTTTGGCGCTATAATTGGACTTGAGCGGGAGCGATCTAACAAACCTGCGGGAGCAAGGACTCAATCCTTAGTGGCTGGTGCCTGCGCTCTCGTCGTCGGTGCTGGCGCCGTAGTAGATCAACTCTACGGTCTCGGTGACCCAACCCGTGCCATGCATGCTGTGATAACGGGTATTGGATTTCTTGGAGCTGGAATTATGACAGGAGCGGGCGAATGGGCTGGTAGGGGTATTACGACTGCTACTACCGTATTTACCACCGCTGGAATTGGCGCCGTGGTTGGGCTAAATATGCCTATTACTGGTTTTGGTGCTACCATCATTGTTCTTGTTGCACTGCGCTTAAGTCGTGTAATTAAAAAAGTACGTCGTAACGATATGGATGAGCCGATCATTACTGAGACTAAGGTCTCCGACGACTGGCCCGACTCAGAAAGCTAATTACTTACTTAAATTAGTTGCTACGGAAATTAACTCATCCACTGAACCTTCGAACTCGTTCTTTAAAGCTTCGATCATCGAAAGTAAGTTTTCTTCAATCTTTAACTCTTCTTTAAGAAGTAAAGCTAACTCTGGGTCTGAGAATGCATGAGCTGGAAGTTTACCTCCTAACAGTACGACTATCTCTTTTAACTGCGTAGTCGAAAGTTCAAGCCGGGAAACATACTTAAGTTTTGCGGGATCTAACGCTTGGATATATTTTTTATGTCCCACCGTCATCCAACTAACTAAAACAACCTCAATCATCCCAAGTAACAACCAAGCCTCTAACCAGGCAAAACTAACTGTACCTACAAATAAAAATCCCCCGGCTAGAGCTAAACCAAAACCCAAGGTAGCTACAATCTGATTATTAAACTTTCTTTTCGCATCTTCAACTTTTAGAAAATAATAACCATAGGCACCCATTACTCCTAAATTGGAGCCACTTAGCGTGGGTAAAGAGTTATGAATAAGATCCAAGTTTTCTTCGGAGAGATCCAGTTTATCCAGTTGTTTTTGCTTATTTCTAAAATTCATATTCTTATTATTCTATTTTATACTCCAAAGTAAAGTATATCGCTAAATTATCTAAAACTCCTTAGACGAGCATTTATCTACTTGCAAGGTACAGAATTCATCTATTTCTTCTACGTTTAAAAATAGTTGTATCAGCACTACATCTAAAAAAGAAAATTATCCTAATTTTTTGATCTGCTTAGCTTAGTTTTACTAGAACTTATTTCTATCGGGTATCACGACTCCGATGATTACTCTCTTAAGTTGAATTTTTTGATAATTTGGACTTTTCATTACTGAAATACATACGACTTAATATTAATGTTACCATTAAGCGAAAAATACTACCTATAAAGCTAAAAATATAGTATCTTACCTTTCGACTGCTTCGTTTTCCTAAACCTTTAGCATTCACTAGGGGTATCAACGGAAAAAGCCACTGCACCCGTTGTACTTAGCTTAACACAAGCATAACTTTTCCCACTCGTTACTAGTACGCCATTTCCTGGAGTTAACTCTTTACCAATCTCGACTCCCACGCCAGGATTAACTCTAGCAGCCGCAGCTAAGAGTATACTTGGATTTGAAAAGCTATTAGCATAATCCTTATTTACGATTTCTTGAATTGTCTCAGCTACTTTAAAGGTATAACGGTTATTATTTTCTGAGCTAGCCTTGGTGTAACTCGGCACTACTACATATACCAAAACTACCACGGCGAGCATGATACTAATTGCTTCCCAGAATGGAATCTGCATCTTATTTTGTTTCATTACTCTCCCGTCTTAGAAGAATATACCATTTTTTGCTTATCTGGCATTAAGAAATTTATTTAATTCTAAACCTGTTGGCGTCTTCAGCTGCGCTATCTCTTCAGGGGTTCCCTCTCCTACGATCTTACCCCCGCCTGGACCCCCCTCTGGTCCTAGATCAATCACATGGTCTGACACTTTAATCACATCAAGATTATGTTCAATTATAACAACAGTATTTCCTTGATTCACGAGTTTTTGTAATACCTCCACTAGCTTATATACATCATCAAAATGTAGCCCAGTAGTCGGTTCATCTAATATGTACAAGGTTTTACCGGTAGATCTTTTCGATAATTCAGATGCTAATTTTATTCTTTGCGCTTCCCCGCCCGACAAAGTGGTCGAAGATTGACCTAACTGTAAGTAGCCTAATCCGACATCAACCATAAGTTGGAGGTGTCTTTTTATTGGTGGTAGTTTTGCGAAAAATTCATTAGCTTCGCTAATTGGCATCTCTAGAATTTCCGCAATATTTTTCCCGTTGTACTTTACAGACAAGGTCTCCGCGTTGTATCTTTTACCATTACAGGATTCACATTTTACATAAACATCGGGCAGGAAATTCATAGCTATTCTAATCGTGCCATCTCCTTGGCAAACCTCACAACGACCGCCACCATTCCTTGTAGGGACGTTAAAAGAAAATCGCCCTGGTTGATAACCTCTGACTCTACTACTCTCGGTCATAGAAAATAAAGTTCTAACTTGATCAAATAGACCTACGTAGGTTGCTGGATTTGATCGTGGTGTTCTGCCGATAGGTGATTGATCGATAACCACCATCTTATCAATGTTTTCTAACCCTGATACTTTACTATATTTCGATGGGATAACCCTAGAGCCGTTAATCTCTCTTGCCAAAATCCTAGCTAGCGTATCATTAATTAATGTTGATTTTCCGGAACCTGATACCCCTGTTACTGTAACCATGGTTCCTAGAGGTATACTTAGCTTTACTTTTTGGAGATTATTTCCCTCTGCTCCCTGTACCACAATCTTCTGACCATTACCAGTTCTAATCGGTTGATTTCTAGCTATTACCTTTTCCCCTCTCAAGTAGGAAGCGGTTAGCGATTTCTTATTAACTAAAAACTTCTTATAATTGCCCGACCATACTAACTCTCCTCCGTTTGCGCCTGCTTTTGGTCCGATCTCAATCACCCAATCAGAGTTTTTTAGCGTCTCCTCATCATGCTCAACAACTAAAACTGTATTACCCAAATCCCTTAGTTTCTTTAGAGTTTCCAGTAAACGGTCATTGTCTCTTTGATGTAGTCCAATACTTGGCTCGTCCAGCACGTAAAGTACTCCGGTTAAACCTGATCCTATTTGTGTTGCTAGCCTAATTCTTTGTGACTCTCCGCCCGATAGTGTGGTGGCTGTACGATCTAAGGTTAAATAACTCAAACCTACATCAAGAAGAAAATTTAAACGTTCTTTAATTTCCTTAACTAGCCTCTCAGCGATTTGTGCATCCCTTGTAGATAGTTTTAACTCCGCAATAAATTTTGCACAATCATCGATAGTTAATTTTGCAATTTCGCTAATATTTTTTTGATTAATGAGTACGGAGAGAGCGCTAGCGTTCAATCGTCCTCCCGCACATATTTTACAATTTTCACTAACGAAATACTGCTGATATTTTTCTCTCGTGCCTTCTGAAGCATCTTCCACTCTTCTTAAAAGCCAACTATTTAATCCTTCAAATGTAGCCAAATACTCTCGTGTGGTATACTTAGTCGCGAACTCTGTCTTGATCTTTAAATCTTCATCTCCTTCAAAGATCGCCTCTCTGGTTCTCTTGGGGAGTTGTTTGTAAGGAACATCAAGGCTTCCCCCATACTTATCGGTTACCCCTTTGAGAAGTTTCAGGTAGTGATTACTTCCAGATGATTGTCCCCAAACTGTAATTGCTCCCTCTCTAAGTGTTAAATTATAGTCACTAACAACTAAGCTCTCCTCAACGGTCGGCATGGAACCTAATCCATCACAAGCCTCACAAGCTCCATAAGGCGAGTTAAAGGAAAACGCCCTCGGTTCCAAGGGTTCCCGCGATTCACCACACTCACTACAAGCTAAAGCGGTAGCAAATTTGTGTATCCCATTCTCTGCTAGCACATAGACAAAACCATTGCTAAGTTTTGTTGCGGTTTCAATACTTGAACTAAGTCTTTCCCGATGCACCGCGGAGACTTTGATTCGATCAATTACTGCTTCAAGATCATGTTTCTTCTTCGGCTCGGTTACTTCCTTTACCTCCGACAATTTAACAATTGTGCCATCAATCCTAACTCTAGAATAACCTTTATTTACTAGGTCAATCAGTAATTCGCTATGACCGCCTTTTCTATCTCTTACTAACGGTGCTAATATCGTTATACTCTCTTCTGGGTACAACGCAGATACTGTCTCAGAGATTTTACTCGTACTCTGTCTCTTTAACTCTAAATTACAATTTTGACAGTATGGGATACCTATGCGAGACCAAAGTAGGCGGAAATGGTCCCATACCTCAGTCACTGTTCCAACCGTTGATCGAGGATTATGATTGACTGATTTTTGGTCAATCGCAACTGCAGGGGATAACCCTTCAATTCGCTCTACATCAGGCTTGTCAATCTGGCCTAAAAATTGCCTAGCATAAGCAGATAAAGACTCAACATATCTTCGTTGCCCTTCCGCAAAAACAGTATCAAAAGCAAAGCTGGACTTTCCTGAACCGGAGACCCCGCAGACTACTACTAACTTGTTTTTAGGAAATAAAACATCAATATTTTTCAAGTTATGAGTCTTAGCTCCGTAGACTGCTACCTTTTCGCCTTTAACCAATTCCTGCACATTGGAATTGCTTTCTACGCTTTTTGAGCGCTCTGATTTTTTTGCGGATTCCTTAGGCAAATTTAAACCTCTTTACCGAAAGCTATAATCTTGTCCTTATAGAACGAGCCAGTTCCATCCCGTTTTTCGTAAACATTGCCGATGCTTAATAAACCTTGCTCTCCAACCATAACTAATTTCTCACCATTGATTACAGCAACTAGGTGTGACTCGTTTTTGCGGAAGCTCATGCACCTAACCCCACCTGTAGCTCTACCTTTAACTGGATAGTCAGCTACTTTAGTAATCTTTATTGCTCCCTGATCGCTTTGGGTTAGTAAGATGTCATTTTTTGACTTTTTATTAGTAATCGTAAAGTAGATTACTTCACTTTGAGCACTCAACTTAATTCCAGCAACACCAGCTGCGCTAAGACCTTGGACGTTAAGTTCGCTACATTCAAACCTAATAAGCTGCGCATCTTTTGTTACAGCGATTAAATCATGGTTTTTATCACCAATCGGTAAAGCTTTTGCTCCAACAACTATATCATCATTCTTAAGTTTAATAACAGTAAAAGGGTTTTTAGGAAGGTTTTCACTGCTAAATTTTTTAGCAACTCCCTTTTTCGTGAATATAACAATCTCGCTATCTTTAGCTTCTACAATGTTGACAAACTTCTCTCCGGGGATAAAGGGTACTAGCTCTGTAATCTTCATAGCCTTACTTGAAATAGCTCTAGGGTATATTCTTAATCCTCGCCCCATACTTGTGATTACCAATAGTTCGCCTCTATTTTGTGTGTTAATTATTTCATGGTAAGCGCCGTACTTGCCCTCTACTAAGGTTTCACTTTCTAGTACTTTACTGACATACGATCTGTAATCGATAAGTATTTTACACTTTTCATTACTAACGCTCTCATCGGTGATATCGGCAAAAGATTTTGGTACCATTTTTAGTAGTTCTGTTCTTCTCGGTGTAGCGAAAGCATCTGAAACTTTATCAAGCTCTTGAATGACTAATTCATTTAGTAATTTCTCACTTTTTAGAATCTTTGTTAATTCGGTGATTATCTTCTTTAATTCCTTTAACTCATCCTTTAACTTTGTTACCTCTAAACTTGTTAATCTCCGCAAAGTCATTTCTAAAATTGATTCAGCCTGAATCTCACTTAAGCTATACTTCTTCATCAAATTCTGCCTGGCATCAGTTGTATCTTTAGACTTCTTAATGACGCTAACCACTTCTTCAATGGATGCTAGGGCAACGATTAATCCATCCAAAATATGAGCCCTGGCTTCTGCTTTTCTCAATCTAAAACTAGTACGTCTTTTTACAACATTTACTCGATGCTTAATATAATGCTTAGCGAGATCAATTATTCCTAATGTTCTCGGTTGGTTGTCTACTAAGCATACGTTGGAGACAGAGAATCCTTCCTCTAGTGGAGTTAGGCGAAATAGTTCATCTAAAACAATTTCTGGAGTAAAACCATTTTTAATCTCAATAACTAATCGCAATCCCACTTTACGGTCTGTATAGTTTTTTACATCGCTAATACCAAGTAATTTCTTGTCATTGACTAAGTCTTTAATTCTGGCAATTACTTTTTCAGGTCCAACATTGTGAGGTAATTCTGTAACGACTAACGCTTTACGCTTATTTTTTACATCCTCAACTAGAACCTTTGCTCTAATTTTAAAACTTCCTCGCCCGGTCTCGTAAGCCTCTCTAATGCCTTCCACTCCTAGAATAATTCCGCCTGTAGGAAAGTCAGGACCAGGAATTACTTCCATCAGCTCTGCTAATTTTGCATTTGGGTTGTTAATTAATAACTTTACAGCCTCAATGCTCTCTTTAAGGTTATGCGGAGGCATATTGGTAGCCATACCAACCGCAATACCGGTAGATCCGTTAACTAATAGATTAGGAAAGGTTGCAGGTAAAACAATAGGTTCTTTTTCTCTACCATCGTAGTTGGGTTTGAAATTTACGGTATCTTCTTCTAGTTCACTTACCATACTCATAGATTCAGGAGATAATCTACACTCTGTATATCTCGCAGCCGCGGGGCCATCATCTAATGATCCAAAGTTGCCATGACCATCAACCAGACAGATTCGCATAGACCAAGGCTGAGCCATTCTCACCAGCGCATCATAGATTGCAGCATCACCGTGAGGATGGTACTTACCCATAATGTCGCCTGTAGCTCTAGCACATTTATTGTACCCTCGCTCTGGGCGCATACCTTGAGAGTACATCGACCATAGAATTCTACGGTGTACTGGTTTTAATCCATCTTTTACATCTGGTAACGCTCTAGAGACGATAACACTCATAGAGTATTCGAGAAAAGAGTCAGCTAATTCCTGCGAAACTTCCGTATTAACTATTTCTTCATGGTCATTCATTTAACTCTCCTTTTTCGACAATAAAACTATGCTCATTTCTATCGCTATTACATATCAATTACTTGATTAGTAACTTACTAGTGAAAGTAACAGGTGTATCCACAGTCATTATTACTGCTTGACTTCTTGGTGCAGTGTATATACTACCTGCTCCAATCTGAACAGTTCCTGTAATTTTAGTTGTACCCTTCACTAGCTTAGTGAATCTTGCAACTCCCTTGCTATTAGTCACAGCTAGGGCCGATGAGCCATCTTTGTAGGAAATTGAAAGCGGGAGATTGGCAACTTTACTACTGTCACTGCTACTCATGGTTACATAGAGTACATTTTTCTCTACTTTGGTTTTTATGGTAACAGTACTATCGCTAATCTTCACTTTATCGCTATTGGCATTACTAACTAGGTAGTTAACCCTACTTATTAACTGTTGTTTTACATCAGAAGATGCAATTTTATTTAAGTCAAACTGTTCAGAATCTACTAGTTTCCATATAGCCAGCTGTGCGGCGACATTCTCCAGGGCGTTAGGAGTAGTAGCGCTAGGGTCGGTTAAGACTACGCCCATCAACCTATGATTTTTAGCAATGTCTGCCGCTTTTTGATAGTTTGTTAAGCTAAATATGTCAATCGAAGGCTTCCAAGGAGTAAAGGGTAACCCTTGGGTGGTATTAAAAGGCTCTGAAGGCTGGATACAAAAAGCTTCGATTTCTTCAGTACCTCCCGGTAATCTAAACTTGAAGGCAAAGGCATCTTTTAGAGTCCCATTTTGCGTCGTGATTACATCCGAGTAACCCTGTCCGTAGGATGAGAAGGTGGCGGTTCCAATGGAAATTGATGTAGGCGTGCTAGTAAACTTCTTAGTAGCAGCGGAGGCAGGAGTGACTCCTACTAGCGTTATTAGTACCAATAGCGAAATTATTTTATTTTTCATTTTTTTTACTGTGACCTTATTCTCAATTTAACCAATATTTCTATAATATAACCTCATTAGTATTTTATTATTTATCATTCTAAGGATTAAGCGTGATTGAGGTAAAACTATACTTTTTATATAATACTTTTTTATGAAGCTACTTAACTATAATCTGATAGCGATTATAATTTTGTGTTATCGTTAACAAAATGGGCGATTTACTGACCGTTACCTTCCAAAATATGTCGTTTACAATTTTAATATCCTTTACTATCTGACCTTCTTCATCAATTCCCATAACTGAAATAGGCGAGTTAATTGGTAAATTAATTTTAAGAACTTTATCCGAAGGGTTCTTCGCGGTATTAGCTGAGCAGTTTTCAATCTCTAGACACTCGGTTTTACTTAGCTCGGTCTTTACCCCGTCGCTTAATGCAGAGGGACCATAAATTGGTGATTGGGGCCAGAATATGATAATTAAAAGAGTCGTCAAGGCTAATATCAATGAGTAAGAAAGTAAGTATTTCTTATTTTTTTTCGTTAATTTAAGGTAGAAGGATCTAAAAGTAGAGGTCTTTGTAAAGTTTCTAACATTTCCAATACTTTTTGCCATGTACCTTATTGTCAACATAATTTATAATAGTCAATCATTAGTCCATTGCCACTTTCGCTAATTTGTTAACTGTAGAATTGTGAGTACTAATAGTGAAAACAAAAATTTCTACGAAATCTTAGGGGTACCGGTCGACTCAAGTGTCGATGCCATTCGCAAAGCTTGGCGCATCTCAGTAAGAAGAAATCATCCCGACCGTGTTCCTTTGCAAGATAAGGAGGCAGTTGATGCCGCCGGCATTAAAATGTCCAAAATTAATGAAGCTTACGCTACTCTTTCCAAACCTGAACGTAGAAAGTTCTATGATTTAACGGTTGGAATTATCTCCGCTAAATGTGCTTCCTGTGGAAGCCCGGGTAAGTTACGTTTGGGGGAAAATCATCAAGCTGTGGCGGTTTGTGACAGTTGCATCACCTGGAATAACTCATTTAAGCTATAATTTTCTTTATAAATTAATATTCAATACTAAGCTTTAGAATTAGAATCTTGTACTTCTCTTTTAATTTTAAACATACTAGAAATTTTGATTAACTATAGTTTCCTCGTTGAGTTTAGCTAAGGCACGCTTACTATCAAATTTGTCTTTTGGCGCACGATAAATTATTAGCAGTAAGTTTTCTTTATCTAGCGTAGGGTTCTCTTGGTAATTACTATTAATAGAAACTACAACTTTAGCATCTCCGTCATTCTCGTACAATAAGCCTTCAAGTGCATCTAGAATGCTTTTACTCAGATTTCCTGCATCGATCTTGCTGTTGGCTATTATGCAAACCCCAAAATAGTGTCCATAACTAGTGGTTTTCCAGTTGGATGGCAAGCTCTCTCTTACTAATAAGATTAATTCTTCTTCAAAACCTTTGTATCTCTGCCAATTTGACTTTCCCTTATGCCTGTAGTTGGACTTGGAAATCACCGTTAATGGGATCTTTAACGCAATTATACCCTCTGCTGATACTGAGTCCATCACTTACTCCCTTTACGATACTTCAAATCCGATTTGTGCATTTTAATATTCACTCTACTATTATGTTTACATCGCTTAGATATATCACTCAAATTACTATTTTTAAGAATTTTATTTCACATGCCTGACCAATATGCCTATCTTGCTACAGTATAGCATATGAATTCGATGCTTGACGAAGCTATTCTCAAAATGTTACCTAACACCTCTTCTCTTTCAGATGAGGTAGCTGGTTACATTACATTGAGTAATAATATCGCTTTAAAAAGAGCGTACTACCAAAATATCAAACTATCTGAGAAGAATTTTAAGTTAGCGTTAAGCATTGAGAGAGATTATTCGCTATTACTCATTCTATTTTCTCTCTACTGGAAAAAACGTAATTATAGAGATGAATTCTTTATCTCTCGAAATAAGAAGATAAGATTCTTAGCCCTCTGTTACATCCCCACTCGAGAAAAAAATTTTATCAATGTAGCTACGCAGCTCGGTAAACCCTATATTAAAAAACAAGGTTATCTTTTAGATAATTTCCTCTCGGAAGAAAATATAACTTCCCGAGCGGCAACTTTTCTAATCTCCATTCTCCCTCCTTACCATTTGATTAGTAAGAAATATGTTGTTTCGGCTGAATTCATCGATGGTTATAGGGGGAGGCTTCGTTCCTTCGGGGAAGATAGTTTTAGTATAAATTACTATTACTTGCAATTAATTGGTCTGAAAAATAACTTAACTTTCGACGATGATAGCATTTCTTTAATGGAGATCAGTAACATCATTGACTCCCCTCTAGGTAAACGTGGAGAAAACCTCCTCTCTGATCTGCTCCCCTACCTAAACTATGATAATTTGATTAATTTAATTCCCTTTATTAGTAATCTTGATTTTAATCTTGTCGTCACATCCAATAAAATTACTTACGAAGAGAAATGTAAATTACTATCGCTCTATCCAAGATCAATCATAGCTCTTGTGGAAAAAGGAATTCCCTTTAAATTACCACAAAGTTTACATTTAGAATTGGTAAATTTTATCTACCAATCATCTCAAGATAATCAGACCTATCTCTACCTTGCTAAATTGCTTTCTCCCGAGTACGCTTCCAATCATCTCTCCCTATTGGTTGCCGTTATCAAACAATTCCCAAGCAAAAGACTCTATAAACTGCTCTCTACACAGCGCTATACCCCTCTAGAGGCTATTTTGGAACTACCAGCAGAGTTGGCATTAACCTCATACTGGAATACCCCGTTACTCATCGACTTTATTTTCAATCAATTAAGCCCTGGTGAGCATGCTACCTTTAGACTTTTGCTTAGAGAGTTTGATGGAACCATACTCGAGCTTTTGGAGATTGTTAAAAGTTTACGGAGTAACTTTGAGCATCAATAGTATAATTAGTAACCTAGAAATAATTCCCCTTAGAATGGATATACAATGGAGTTAACAAGGAAGACGAATAAATTTAAATATTTGTCTATCATACCTCTAATAGGAATCTGTCTAATTATTTATATGTATCAACATATATCGTCTGACATTATTTTATCGTCAAATGCTCAATTAGAGATTAAAAAAGAGGCTCTAAAGCATGTTGAGCACCAAAAAGCAGTTAAGATTACCCAGAAAATAGCCCGCAGTAACGACCTCAAAAAGGTTCAATCAGCGAATGTTATCATGAATATCTTTCCGGCAGAACTTAGAGCGGAAGCTTTAAAAGTAGCTATGTGTGAATCTAGTATGAGCACACACGCTAAAAGCACTAACCGAAATGGTTCTCATGACTGGGGATTATTTCAACTAAATGATGGTGGTACCTTGCAACGTTTGGGTGGTACTATTGGTTTAGCGAAAGATCCCGAGTGGAATGCGAAAGCGGCCTATCGACTCTATCAGGACCGCGGGTGGAAACCCTGGGTCTGTGCTAAAAAACTCAACATACTTAAGAACTAAGTCATCTTTAAAAGCCAGCACCGCGGTGCTGGCTTTTTTGATTGTAGAAACTATCTATATTAATATAATATCTATATGATAAATTTTCTTGTAGGTAAGTATGAGAATAACTCTCTCATTCTTAGTAACGGGATAGGCTATGAAGTTAATCATCCCTATACAAATCTTAGCGGAGATATTTCGCTATTTGTAATAACAATTGTTCGAGAAAACGATATTAAGTTATACGGTTTTAAAACCCAAGATGAACGACTTCTCTTTAAAGCTTTACTACAGGTGACTAAAGTAGGACCATCGGTAGCTATAAATATGTTTAGAGCTTATGACTATAAGACTCTCTATCTAGCTATTAAGAATAAAGATACCGTAAAACTTAGTGCAATTAAAGGATTAGGTAAGCAACTTATTGAGCAAATTCTATTAACTATTAAGCTACCTGTTTCAGAAATTGAAGAAATAGCCCAATCCTTATCTCACCTTGAGGAACAAGTAGATGTTTTAGTTATGTTGGGTTATGCTAAGAAAGATGTTCTCCCCATTTTGGAGCAAAAATACCAAGAACTAACTACTATTCTTGAAGTGGACCAGCCTAATTTTGAGGAAGAACTTATCAAACTAACATTGGAAGGTTTGCGCCGTGAGTAATCTCTCCTTAAGACCACTAACGCTCGCTGACTTTCATGGTCAACCTGAACTAACCCACGATCTTGAGATCATTATCCAAGCATCCTTAGGTAGAGGCGATTACCCAGACCACATGCTCTTTTCGGGTCCTCCAGGTCTCGGTAAAACTACAATCAGCCATATTATTGCTCATGAGCTCTCGTTACCAGTAATGCAAACAACGGGCCCCGCTATAGAAAAACCCGGTGATTTAGCCTCGCTTCTTACATCACTCAAAGAACCAACTGTGCTCTTTATCGATGAGATACATGCCTTGGACCGTCGCTGTGAAGAGTTACTCTACTCCGCTATGGAAGACGGCTATATCGATTTAATTGTTGGCGAAGGAGCAAGAGCGCGAAGTATTAAAATTAATTTAGAAAAATTCGTCTTAGTAGCTGCTACTACTTTGAGCGGTAATCTATCAGGTCCGTTGAGAGATCGATTCGGTTACCATGGTCGCTTTAAACTTTATGATGAACAAACCTTAGCTAGTATTGTAATGCGTTCAAGTGGTCTACTTAAAATAGAAATAGGTGTGGCCTCAGCTCTAACTATTGCAAAATCTTCTCGCGGTACTCCTCGTATCGCTAATCGTCTTTTAAGGCGTGTTAGAGATTATCTGCAAATTCATCCGCAACCAGAATTAGCCCTAGAAATCCAAGTCCAAAATGCTCTGGATTCTTATGGTATTGATAATTTAGGGCTTGACTCCTTGGGTAGGGATATTTTGAAAGTACTAATCCAGAATTTTAACGGGGGTCCTGTTGGTTTACAAACTCTAGCTGCTGCTGTAGGCGAGTCTTCCCAAACTATTGAAGAACTTTATGAGCCTTACTTTATGCGAGTTGGGCTACTGCAGAGAACACTTCGCGGTAGACTCGCCACACCGCTAGCCTACCTTCATCTAGGTTTGGAGCCAATGATTAACACAAATTTGGCTACAGGTCAAAACCTTGACAACCAACCTCAACTAGATTTTTAGTCCTGTGCCATATCATAGAATTCGGGTATAGTCCTCTTATGCCTACTTTTCTAGAATTAGTATCCAGTATAATCAAACACGGCTTTACCACTCTGCAAGCTGAAAAAATAGCCTCTGCCATTATTAGCAATGATGTCATCCTTCTCGCTCTTAGTGGTAAGCTTGCTTCTGGTAAAGATTCTTTAGCATTAGGTACTATGGAGCGACTAGGAGTTAAAGAGCCGATTCACGTCTATTTCGGTGACTCCATTAAAAATGAAATCAACCAGACTATTGCACTCCTCAACTCTCTTAATAGACCTTCAGTTGAGCAATTTGCCAAATTAATTGAAATTGAGCAGGGTGTTTCCTCAGTTCACCTAGCTGAAATAGCCGAACTCCTTATCTTTGACTATGAGCATAATCATAAGCTCGAAGCTCGTGATCGCACGCCCAATATGCGCAGAGTCCTCCAATTATGGGGCACAGAGGTAAGGCGTGGTCAAGATCCTCTTTACTGGGTGAACAAAACTTTAAAGAAAGCTTTAACCTATGCGCTAAACGGCTACAGCGTTTATCTTACCGATGCTCGCTTTCCCAATGAAGTTGCCCCTTCTCAGGAGATCGGATTTGTAGTGGGTAGGGTCGAGATAACAACCGAGGTGCAACAAGAAAGATTATTTTCGCGAGACGCCATAGCCGTAGATCCTACTGCCACCGCCCACTCTTCCGAAACTTCGCTAGATGGCTACCCGGGCTTTGATTTTGTTATTGATAATAATGGTGCATTCTCTGATTCCTTGGATGCGTTGTACTCGAAAGTTAGTGAGGTACTACGCCGTGGCCATTAACTACATCGCTTTGGAAGGTTTGGATGGTTGCGGTAAGTCCACCCAAGCTCAGTTTATTGCGGATACCTATGGCTACCATCTTACTCGAGAACCTGGGGCTACCAATTTGGGGAAAGAAATTAGAAAAATTCTGCTTCATAGTACCGATATGAATATCTCTAATGACGCCGAACTGCTCCTTATGCTTGCTGACCGAGCTCAGCACTTAGATGAAGTAGTTAGACCTTTGCTCCAGACAGGAAAAATGGTAGTTTCCGATCGCTCCTATCTTTCCTCCCTAGCTTACCAAGGTTATGGGCGTGGGATTAATCTCGACCACATTGAAACTTTACATGCTCCAATACTTAAAAACACGATCCCTCAATTGGTTTTCTTTATCGATACCCCTGTTGAGGTTGCGCTCGGTAGAATTAATCGCGACAAAGATCGTTTCGAATCCCTAGACACAACTTTTTACAAAGCAGTCCGAGAGGGTTATCTAGCTCTATCCGCTACCTTCACTAATCACTGGGTCACTTTAGATGGAACACTAACCCCCCAAGAGTTAAGTCAACAAATTACTAATATTTTAACCCAATAACCTAATCGAACGCCTATCCAGGAAGTGTTGACCTTTTGGATGTAATTAAGAAACATTATTCCTTAATAGTTAATTTAAACTCTTTATTTTCTTATATTACTTCTACTAATTCCTACCTTAGTATTAAACCTCTTGCCTAGCATCACTGCTAGTAGTTAAGCTAACTTATATGTTAATCTTAAAGATTTACGTATAGTAACTATATGAAAAAGTATCTAATAGTTTACCTCTTACTTCCTATTTTTTCCTTTTCCTCACTAATTCCAGCAAACGCTGCAAACCCTGCCCTCTGCCCTGGTGCTATGGCTATGCCTATGGATATGACTTCTCATCCTGCCCACAGTCTCGGTGACGGTACCTCCCTTAACGCTGTTGGTTACCAGATGAATATTATTGAGCAACCCAACGCTAGTAAAAATACCAAGACTCTTAAATTTAATATCCTTGGTTACGACAATCTCCCTCTAAAAAAATACACACTGGACATGGGAAAGATTCTTCACCTTCTAGTTTATTCCTCGGATTTTAAGACCTATATCCATGTTCATCCTCAGGTAGACAAAAACGGTACCTTCACATATACATTACCTCTTACTCAAAAAGGAACTTATCACTACATCACCGACATCTCTACTCCTATAAATGATAAAACCAACCCTACGGTACAATTGATTTTTGGTGGATCATTTGACTACGGCACAAAAACAGCCCTAACCAAATTACCTCTACCTCAATGCAAGATCTCTAGTAACGGTTACAAACTTGAACTATCTCAAAAAGTTCTTGATCTAGCCCACAGCTCCTTAATGATTAACGTCTTTGATAAGAAAGGTAATCCAGTTTCCTTTGGTACCTATCTGGGGGCTCGTGCTCATCTAGTTGTGTTTAAGGAAAATTCTTTAGCGTATGGTCACTTCCATCCTATGAATGTTGATGGCAGTATGCCAATTATGTGGGGAAAGGTAGTCTCTACCACCGATAAAAATATTAAAACATTCGCGGATGCTCCAGCTATTGATTATAAAGCTAAACCTGATACACAACCCGGAATGCTTCACTTTATGACTGAACCACCAGGAGCTGGTCGTTACATTGCCTTTTTACAATTTGTTGTTAAAGGTAAAATCGAAACTACCTCTTTCACTTTTGATGCCAAGGATTTTAGTAAGAAGTAACTTTTATACTCATTTGCAAATATCAAAATTTAGGAGTTAGGTAATCTAGCGATTGTAATAATTTTTTAGTTTAGTTGTTTGCTTAGCAAAAACTTTACCATCTCTTGAGATTGCTCCGGTGTAAGTACCTCTGGTAAACTTGCTAAGATATCTGGCAATTGGCTAATATTAACGATCTGCACACCCTCAATTTTAAGGGGAGAATTTTCGGCGTTAATAATACACAATATCGGGGTAACGTTAACACCAGTTAACTTGCTTAAATGTTGCGCTTGTTTTCTTGCTTGAATTAGTGGGGAGCGATACATCTCTTTGCCGTTGATTGCTAATTTTCCCTGTCGCGTATGCGTTACTAAACCTCTGCCATTTTTGGTTTCGATTACCGCAAACTTGTTACCCACAATTATATGATCTATATCTCCAGCGTTAGCTTTAAACATCGCCCCTTTTATTAAAAAGAAGTTGGTGTACTTCTCAATTTTACTAGAGACCATTTCTTCAGCTTTGATTCCTGCTAAGGCGGTATCGACCTTTACCTTAGCTGCTACTATTTGGAAGAAAGCAAAAAAAGCAGCGGTAAAGCCTAATAGCGAGAAAACGCGATCATAACTATTCGATCTCATAATTAACATTAAAGAAATAGCGGCGGCTATAAAAGCTAAAACTGAGAAAATAATTATGCGCTCAAAAGCCCGGCGTAGCAGCTGTTTTGGATATGCTGCTGAAACACCGAAGATGCGTTCATTTTTTCTCATACCTATAACTATCCATGCTCAGGGTAATAAATCAGGAAACTTATTCAATTAACAATAAATAAACTATATCGCGCAACTACTAAGGATAATTCCATTCCCGATACTAACCTCATGGCTCGTTTAAATGATAATGCAGAGATAGATCAGTTAGATTACCTGTTAACAATATGTATCCTTGAAAGTCATACTACACAAAAACTCTCTACCTCTAGCGAGATCGTTAACATTATTGAGCGTTGCCCTCCCATGCTCCTCCTCACCCCAGAAGAACTAACCATCCTACTCTCTTATGATCCGTACGATCTCTCCTTCTTGGATGACTTTCTGGACTCCTTTCTCAATTACTTAGCTCAATATTCTTTGGGAGAAGTCTTCTCTCTAAGTCGTATTACGCATTTACTAGCCTTAAGGATCTATAGTATTGCAAAAAGGAATTACTATGACGAAATAGTAATCTCTGATTCCTCACTTAACGAAATCCTACTAAAGGAACTGCTCTAACTTAATTCAATTAATTAGCCTCTCCTTAACTGCAATTACTAGTTAAGCATGCTTATTATTTAGTTATCTTTATACAAGTTATTGACTGCAGCAATTACATTTTGCAAATCACCGTAGGTATCAGGTGACTCAATCTGATAGAGCGCTAAAATGCTATCTGCTATCTCTGCTATTTCCTCAAGGGAATTTTCTGTCCTAACTATTTTTCTCTCCCAATTTTTTTCATGGCATATCAAACTATAGCCGAGGTACTCTGGTACCACGTAAAGGCTATTTCCTTTTGCTTCTTTAATGGGTACTACCATCATGCGGAGCAAGGCGCCGTAACCTTTTGCTCCACTGATACCATAATTATTAGTCAAAACTAAAGTTAAGTTATTTTTATCTTCCCAGGTTTTACTTAAAGTTGCGAAACTCTTGAAGCATTCTTTATACCCGTTAGTAAGTACCTTGCGATAGTACCGCTTAAGATACTCTTCCAAGGGTTCATTCGAATTTTTTCTAATTGGTAAATTTCCTGAGAGATCTTCCAGCTTGCGTAAAGGAAATTCCTCTTCCAGTAATTTTATCGTTGCCTTACAATTACCTCTTCCATTAATCTTGTAGAGTTCAAATAATCGTTGTACTATTTTCGCGTTCTCGTGCTGGTCATGAAGTACATTAAATACTCTATCTCCTACAACTCTGACATCATTATTACTCTTAGTTGCTTGGTTAATGATGTTATATATTGCCATATTTTTAATCTTTGAACCATATTTTCTTCCATAGAAATCTCTAATGGAATTTTCATGTTCGTTCCAAAGTACCACTTTACCATCAATATACTTATTTAACAAGCTACTTCCTTTTAATTTCTTCACCAAGAGGTTTTTCTCGTAAAGCCATAAGTAATTTTCCATAAAATCACAATTTTTAAAATCACGTTTGTTAATGTTTTTATATGGTTTCGATTCGCACTCTTCGACTAATTCCAGTATCTCATATACATCCTTATGTTGTGAGGCTAAATCATAGGTGCAATTTCCACAAACCGTGCTTCTTACTAAACTCTTAAGACTAACTCTCGCCACTTCATGTTTTTTATTTAATCGGCTACATTTTTTTGAGAAATGTACATATCCTTTAATTGAATTAAGATAGATATTAAACTGATAATCAAATATCGCATCTTTTTCATCAACCTTAAAGAGTACGTTTAGTAAATTTCCTAAATTTGATCTTCTCATAAATACATTGTACCTACCCAGAGCAATGATTCATTAAAATTTTTGAATTACTTATGTGATTTAACCCACACTAGAGAGTAGTTTTCTGATCTCCTCATTCAACTCGCTATAAGCTTTAACGACTAAAACTAGGCCTTGGTAGTGAAAAGCTAAGATAATAAAGTGCTCGTCATTCATATTTGATATCTTTAGTAAAGAATACCCAGCCTCCCCCTCTGCTTCTTGGAAACTGATTTTGTGTGACTGGGATTGGAAGGTAAGTTTATCGCTGAAGGTGTAATCTAATTCCTTTACTTCTGTGATTACATCATAAAGAAAATCTTGCGAGATTATATCTCTGTTATTTGTCGAAATACTTCTAATCATTGTGTTAAGATTTAAAATTGGATGACCTACTAAAATTTCCAAACCTAGTAATACCTCGAGATTTTCCACTACCGATTCTTTAAGTTCAAAATAGAACCGACTTAACTCTTGATGTATAATCTCCATTTTACCTATCGTGTGGCAAGTAAAGCAATGTCACTAATTATTAACTACCGACTAAAGCTTTCACGAGAATTTTCTCAGTGGCTCTGGCTAAGTCGTATTGTAAATTCTTTGCTAATCCATCAAAGTACCATATAGAACTTTCATCAATTTGGTTGTAACTATGGTTTTTCTCACTCATATACCCACTCGAGGTATCGCCGTCCCAGAGGGATACAATCTTCACTTCGTATGAAGCAGAACCAGGATGTTTTTTTAATAGTTCACAAACGATCTCCATTGTTTCACCCAAAGGCAACATAACTTTAAGTATAAAGCGGTTATCTTTACTGCTCGAAGTATTACGATGTGAAAAAGTAAATCGATCTTTCGCATCAAGACTACTGCCCACTTGATCTGTTACTAAACTCGCTAAATAACGTTGAGCTTCTTGATAGCTGGTTGCGGTTATTCCACTTTCCGCTAGTGAACTCTTCAACTTACCTAACACTCTATCCTTATTCTTATTGCCTTCTTGACTATGAAATTCTCGGGCTTCCTCAATATGGTGTTTCTCGAGACGAGGAACTATTCTCTCAAAAAACCTCATTACAGCGTGAGCCTCAACCTGTTCCGTCTTACATAACAACGGTACTTTCGGCGACTTGCCTGGTTCGCTTCCTATTCTCTCTAGTAAAGATTGGTTTTTACTGTAACCCCCAACTATCCCTAACTCATCTTTCATGGTTTTTAAATTACTTACATAACGTTCCATACCCTTAACAGAGGTAATTTCGCCCGAACTAATACCTAACTCTATTCTTTCAACGACCTCAAGTGCGCCTACCTCTTTAAAGGCTACCATAAGCTTTTGACCACAACTATTGAACTGATCTCGGTTATCTCCTTCCTTAGCCACTCTTGCTATTACTCTCTTTGCTTCGCTATGTCGCAAAGCTTCATCTTGGGTGTCTTCAGGTAGATCTAGGTGGTTCTGCCCCATCGCTTTAGCTGCGGAAGTATACCTAACCTTGATGCGTGGATCGGTTAGCTTATGAAAATTATCGCTTGTAACTTTGATGCTTAATTCTTTGGGAACTCCTATAACTTTAACTTTTGTATTTTTGGCAATTTGCTTAAAGATATGGCCATTTTTGATTTCTAGCACCGCGCCATCTACCAAAGTGAAAACTCTATAATCATCCAAGACGATATGACCACCGTAGCACATTATATTAGTTTTTGCGCATCTCATGTTTAATACTGTTGATGAATATACACTTTAACCAAGGTTACTATCAAAAATGTTTATAAAAAAAGCACCCTCTAAAAGAGGGTGCTTTAATTGTCAGCCGTAGCTGTTGGGATTAAATAATCCCTTAATTATGTGGGTTTATATAACACTCCCATACTGCATTTAGGTTAAAACCTAAAAGAATATGGTTAGCACATGTCTGTAACTGTTGAAGCCTAAAACGAAAAAACCAATATTATAAATCTCTTATATCAGTTTTAACCGAGATGAATTTATCATCCTCTGGTAGATATGCGCTCAATAAATTACCTAAATTTACTCCGGTATCCAACCTAATCACAGTGCCATTAGTTGGGGCGTGTATCTCTTTTGTTGGATTTTTAACCGTAACGTGACCAGTAACTATTAACTTGCTCCCTGACCAGCGAAAACTATCTGTTCCTAGGAAGAAGTTTCTCTCTTTATTACTCAGTTCACTTTTCTCCAGTAACCTAGGACTACCCGCAGCGTGCGCCACATAATACTCTCCCCAAGGTCCGCCCGAGGCTTTTATATATGCCGGTAAACTACTTAAGTAATCCACCACCTTATCTTCATAAGGCAAATCTTCTAATTTTTTTATCTCTCGATAAGTTCTCTCTACCTCCCCTCCAGGGCGACAGTTACTACTTAACCGACGAGCTAGTCGACGACCATGATTGGAATCTACAGTGTAAAGCATATCCTTTGCCGTAAGATCCATGGCCCAGTTGAGCACTGCTATCGAATTTGCTCCCTTATTGTTTAGGTCACCTAACGATAAAATCTTGTAACCTTCAGGAGGATGGTATCCATCTTTGGAACCTAACTCACCTAGGAGCCTTTCCAGTGTGTGAAAGCAACCATGAATATCACCAATAATTATTTTACGACTTTGATCCTTACTTATATCTAACCCGCCTATAAGTGGCAATAATTTTTTCTCCATACTTTAATGATTCCAAACTTTGCTATATCTTCATAAAAAGAAAGAGGGTCCCAAAGGGACCCTCTTTAAATTAGATAAATGGATTTTCTTCAGTTGACGCGACGTCAGATGAGAAATCTCCACCGTTGCTAGCAACAGGTGCTGGAGCTGCTTGTGAAGAACCAGTGGCCTTCTTTGTTACTGAAGCTGTAGCCCAACGGATTGAGACTCCAATTTCATCAACGTAGAGAGTCTTTGTACGACGCTCTGCACCAGATTGGTCAGTCCACTTTTCGTCACGGAGTTTTCCAGTGACAAATACGCGGTTGCCTTTTCCAGCAGACTCAACTAAGTATTCAGCTTGTTCGCCGAAAACCTTGCAATCAAGGTAACTAACGTTCTCACGTCGCTCTCCATTAACTGTTGAGATTTCATTGACTGCAACTGAGAAAGTAGCCCAGGCCTTACCATTTGATGAGAAGCGTAGTTCTGCATCGCGAGTAAGATTGCCAATAGCGGTAAATTCGATACCGTTCATATCTTTCCCTTCTTCCGGATAACCGGAGAGATATTAGAGGACACATTTTTATGTCTATCCATTACTATAAGGGCATCTATTTATTACTCAAATCAACACCCTTGCCTCATGACATAAAACAATACTGACGCACCATTAATTCTATGGATAGAAATCAAGTGGTAAATGCTCAATTACTAAGCGCTCTTGCTCCTTTTGTCTCCAATAAAGCAATCAGCGACCTTGTTACCGTGACTTTAGGCACTGATATGGAGAGCTTACAAGATGGAGCCTCCTGGCCGATTGCTAGCTTTTATCTTAAGGCCGAAACGGAAGTATTCGCTCTTTACGCTGTCTCGCCCGGTAAATTTATGCTAGGTGAGATAAATACCAATGGTCGCATGCTTAACATCACAATCCCGCTGGATCGAATTAGAAGAATAGTAACCGATTTAACTGTTGGGCAGATGATTCTACTGGTTGAGGTCGATGCTGACCAAAGCACTTATCGGGAAACAAATGACAACGGTACTAAAAGTTATCGTCACCTACCTGCCGGCTACGAAATAGTTGTCGGGGAAGCCGATGTTCCAGCTCTACTTAATTTTGCCAACGGTCTTCGAAATGTTATCGGGCTTTAACTCTTAAAATTTTATGCTTTGTCTTTGTAATTTATGCAAGTTAAAAAATTGTTATAATAAGTTTGTAATCTCAACTAAAATTTAAGGTAAAATTACTAATAATATTATTCTTTAAAATAGTACAACTATTAATATAAATAATACTAAAGACTATTTTTTAGCTAATAATGATTAATGGAGTTAATTCAGTTTTAAATTGTCTTTCGCTACCATCTTTAAATTTAATCACAATGTTATCCTTTAATACTTGCTTTATCTTACCTTTACCAAACATGGGGTGTTCTACTTTAGCTCCTACAATAGCTTCTGCTGTAGTGATTCGCTTGCTCTGAATTAAATGGATAGGATTACTTGGGTTATCTGTTGCTTTCCTTAACTCCTCTTGGTAGATTTTTCCTTTCATCTCCCCAACTTTCTTTACTCGTATTACAGTATCAGGTAAATTTTTCAAGAAGATTGATGGTCTTTGGTCAGTTGAGCGTCCATAGAGATATCTTCTCTCCGCATAAGATAGAGTAAGTTTTTGTTTCGCACGACTAGTGGCCACAAACAATAACCTTCTCTCTTCTTCCTCATTGATTTCTTCACCATACTTTACGAAGGGAAATAATCCTTGCTCAATTCCTGCTACATAAACATTATCAAATTCTCGACCCTTAGATGAATGAGCGGTCATTACAAATGCTTTACTCTTAGCTATATTTCCTTCGACAACATCTACCCCCGATACTAGTGAGATATGTTCTAGCCAAGCAGTAGTAATCTCCTCACCGGCAATATCTAAACCCTTTTCTTCGCGATAATTAGTACTGAATGTTAAAGCACCTTCGTAAAGTTGACCAATATTTAGTATTCTATCTGGACCCTCACTCTTATCGCTCTGGTAATGAGTTATTAAACCCAAACCGCGAAGTAAATAATCCACCGCGAACTCTGGACCTTTGCTAATTTCACTTCTTAGTGACGCAATAGTTAGCGAATAGTTTTCAAAGCCAGCTTTCTGCTTACCAGCTGCATCCCCATTGTAAGATAGTTCATTAATGCTTTCTACTAAGTCGTAATCAGTATACTCAGCCGCGTACTCTTTTACCTTTGTAAGAGCAACCGCCCCTAACCCTCTACGGGGAATATTTATTGAGCGATTAAAGGCAATCTCATCCTTAGGATTAGTGGCAAGTTTAATGTAACTTAAGGTATCTCTAATTTCCATTCTATCGTAAAACTTATGAGCGCCAATTAATTGATACGGTATCCCACTATTAGATAACTCCTCTTCAAAAACTCTACTCTGGGAATTTGTTCTAAGTAATATCGCTGACTCCATATTGGATTTTTTAATTTCTTCAACAATAAATTTTGCTTCAATTTTATCGTCGTAGCACCCTACAAGACGAACTCTCTCCCCTGACTCATTGCTCGTAGTTAAATCATTTCTATATTTTGCGGGATTTACTTTAATGATACTACTGCAAACTTCTAAGATCTCCGGTGTGGAACGGTAATTTTCATTTAGGTAATACACTTTACAACCTGGGTAATCGCTCTCAAAGTTTTCAATTAACTCAGGTGAAGAACCTCGAAATGCATAGATTGATTGGTCGCGGTCTCCTACTACACAGATTCTTGCTTTAGCATTTAAAAGTAGTTTAATAATTTTATTCTGGATCATGTTAGTATCTTGAAATTCATCTACTAAGATATATTTGAATTTATTTTGAAGAATCAATCTTGTGCTTTCATCATTTTCCAATAATTGTAAGGTTTTTAGTAAGATATCGTCAAAGTCCAACGCAGCAATCTGACTCAATTTGTTACAATAATTATCATAAATTTCTCTATTGTTCTTCTCCTTGTAAAGAGCGTTTTTGCTTAACGCTTTACCCGAAATACCCATATTTTTAATTTTACTGATCATTTTTAAGTAATCTCTGATATCATCCGGTTCTGCCTTGAATCCTAAATCTTTTAAGACGATTGAGACTATAGATCTCGATGCATCACTATCTAATATTGAGAAATTCTTAGGTAAATCTGCCTTTACATGATAAATTCTTAAGATTTTCAAGCAAGCAGAGTGAAAAGTGGTAATCCAGTTATTCTTAACGTCAAAACCCATCATACTGCTTACTCTTTCTCGCATCTCCTCAGCAGCTTTATTGGTGAAAGTTACCGCTAAAATATCACTAATTGAGAGTTTTTCTTTCAGAATTAAGTAGCAAATTTTACTCGTAAGCGCTTTCGTCTTACCCGATCCGGGTCCTGCAATAATTAATTCCGGCCCGCTAATATACTTTACTGCTTCTCTCTGACTGGGATTTAGAGAGCTTTCTAATTCTTTTATAGTTAAGGGCATAGTTTCTACTGTGTTGGAAAACGGAGGTTTGTCACTCATGATA
>Ga0114979_10000485_pt1 | contig 26330 bp, 21 predicted proteins | sample S_140625_EF_Meta_FD_87315 | JGI IMG/M metagenome (GOLD analysis project Ga0114979, IMG submission 87315) | Freshwater microbial communities from Lake Simoncouche, Canada to study carbon cycling - S_140625_EF_MetaG | ecosystem: Environmental > Aquatic > Freshwater > Lake | place: Lake...
AACAGGGCAGACTGCCATCCCCTCTTGAAACACTTTGCCCTTCACCGTTATCGTCTTGCCAGTAGGTGTGGAGCCAGACGCAGCGCAGAGCGCATATTCGCCATTACAGATCATCAGTTCTGTGGCAAATACGTTGGCTGGCAGCAGCAAAAGGAGAAGCAGCTTTTTCATGGTTAAACCTTCAAGACAAGATGAATGAGCAAGGCAATGATGAACCCCGCAACGGTAAAGCCAATATGCTCAATCCTCTTTAACCGGGCGTTGATGGTGTCGTAGCGCAGTTCACACACCGCCTCATGAGAAGTTAGACGAACATCCAATTCGGCGGCGGTAGCCATCATTCTTCTTTGACTTCAGCTTTAACCAGTTCATCAATCCTGCGCCCCGCCGCAGCCAGCAACGCACGGAGATGCACGACCTCATTCAGGGCCGTGTCCCGCTGCATCTGGACGGCTTGCACAATGTCCTGCGGGTCGGTTTTCAGTTCTTCGCTCACGTTGTTTCCTTATGGGTGGGAGTTTTTGTAATCTTGGAATTTGGCGGCGAGTTCTTGGATAGCTTTGACAAGAACGGAAGTCAACTTGTCGTAGTAGACGCCACCAGCAATCATTTCTATATCAGCCTCATCTTTTGTAAATAAACTTTTTGGAACTAAAGGCACAAACTCAGGAAGTACCACTTGAACTTCATCAGCCACCAAACCAATTTCATTGCGTTGGTCATCGGTACGATAGTATTTGCGTGGTTTAAGTTGCAACACTTCTGCCAAACCATACGGCGAATCTTCGATGTTTTCTTTTACAAGGCGAGAAGAAGTATCGTATGTAACGATACCTGTACTGCTATTCCATTTGAGCGGATATGTACCGGCTCCTGCCGACACAACCGAGCTACCAAAGTAAACAACTGATCCTTGAACCGAACTTGTGCCAAGTGCAATTCCGCTAATAAATGTACCTGTCCCGTTTGCCTTTATCGAACCACCAAAAACAGAATCCGCCCCGGTAAAATAAAGCGGCGTGTTCGTGCCATCGTAAAACTGTAAGTTGCCGTTGTTGTATATCTGCCAAGTCGTTGCGGTTGCATTGGTTTTTGCGAGGTAGATGGTTGGCTGTGTTGCGTGATTTATTGTCAACGTGCCAACACCCGCAGATGCTGCGCCTATTGTTGCCGCCCCCGTCACGCCGAGGGTGCCGGTTACGCTCGTTCCAGCAGTAGTCCACGACTGTACAGAGCCACCAGAGATATTTATCTGTGCTGATGTAGTGCTAACGAAAGCGAGTAGTGAGCCGCCCTGTGATGCAGACGTACCCATCGACATCGTGGATGCATCAGAATAGAAGTACATCGGCTTGGGAGTGGCCCCGCCGTTTGTCAGTACCAGAACGTCACCAGCCGTTGTTTTTGTTACGCTCAAAGCCCCTCCGGAACTCAGCGTCATTGCATACAGGCCGTTCGCACCAAACTTGATGCCGCCACCGAAAGTGCCTAGGTCGCCGATATACAAGTTGTTGTCATTACCAAGACCCATAATGGCGCGTTGCGTTCCGCCACTATCTTTCTGCGTCATGTAAATGTTGTTGGTCGTTATATTGAGCAGACCACTCAAGCCGAGGGTGCCGGTTAACGAAGTTGCCGCCGCAGAAAACACAGCAACGTTTGCATTAGCCGCAGCAATTGATACGGTGTCAGCAGCATTGCTGCCAAGAATCCCGTTGCGCGTTCCGTTGAAATACAGCCCTTTGTTGTTTCCGTTAGTGGTTATGTCGCCTACGCCGAGGGTGCCGCCAAGGGTCAGCCCTGTTGATTGCAGCCTAAATTCGCCGGTGCTTCCGGCAAAGCCCATATAGTGTGAGCCGCCAGTTGGCACATTGGCGTATAGGTCGGTCACTCCCGTTGCGCCACCGTACCAACCTACCATTGTCACAAGAGAACTTGCCCCGTTTATTGAAAGGGCGTTGTAAGTAGCAAAGCTGCTCAAGGACGTTATGACAACATCGGTAGCTGACCCAGCACCAAATGTCGCCGCCCCCGTCACGCCGAGGGTGCCGGGTATGGTTACGGCACCTGCTTGAGAGATAGCCAGACGAGAACCCCACCCACCGTTATAGGTGTCGATGTTGACATCGCCAGCGGTGCCTTCGCGGATTCCTGAGGCTGCCATGTAAAAGTTAAACGTGCCGGGTGTGTTGCTGGTAGTCGGAGAACGAAAGAAGCTGGTGCCGCTAAGGGTTACGCTCCCACTCGCATTGATCGCCGCCATCGTGCTGGTGCCCGTCACGCCCAAAGTCGTCCCAACCGTAGCCGCACCTGCCATTGCTACCGTGCCAGAGGCGTTGATCGCCGCCATCGTAGCGGTGCCGGACGCACTGAGCGTTGTGAACGCGCCAGTATTAGTAGTGGTTGCCCCAACCGTTCCGTTGATGTTGATGCTGGCCGTGCCGGTCAGGTTGGTGACGATTCCGGATGCAGGTGTGCCTAGAACTGGGGCAACAAGCGTCAACGCTGTACCGTTGGTTGTGGCTCCAGTAATGCCCGCCAATACACCCGCATTGTTGTATTGAACCTGCGTGGTAGACCCTCCCGCTGGCCCAGCAGTTGCCCCAGCCAACAAGGTCACAACGCCAGAACTGTTCTTGTAATACAGTTTCCCGTCGTTTGTATTTAGCGCCAACTCGCCAGCGACAAGGTTCCCCGCAGAAGGAACAGCAGCGCCAGTGGCTGAATAGTACAGAGATATAGGTGTATAGCCCGCTTGACTCATGATAGTTTCCTAAAAAGTTCCGCCTGATATTCCTGACCAAACAGGCGCAGATGCACCTGCTGAAGTTAATACCTGCCCAGCAGTTCCTGCCGCAGTGAACGCAAAAGCCGTTCCAGTTCCATACGCGGATCCGCCAGCGGTGGCAGTGGCCGTGCTGTTCGTCCCGCCGTTTGCAATTGGCAGAACACCCGTAACCCCGGTGGTTAGAGGCAGACCAGTTGCGTTGGTTAGAAGGCCAGCAGAGGGCGTACCAATATTCGGCGTGGTCAGCGTAGGGCTGGCCTGCATGACGAACGTAGAACCCGTACCTGTCTGGGCGGCTACAGAGGTCGCGTTGCCGACTGATGTGATTGGGCCAGTCAAGTTGGCGTTGGTAATCACTGTGGCGGCATTGCCAACTGACGTAACGCCACCCGTTAGGTTTGCGTTGGTCACCACCGTAGCGACTTGGCTACCGTTCCCCGGCCCCGCCGTAACCATTCCGGTGAGTTGGGTGATGCCGGTATCAACGTCAGGAGGGGTAGCCCAAACACCGTCGCCGCGCCAGAATGTAGAGGCAGATGCAGAGGTGCCGCTATTCAAATTACCTACAGGCAGATTCCCGGTAATCCCAGTCGTCAGAGGCAACCCAGTTACGTTAGTCATCAATCCAGAGGCTGGCGTCCCCAAGGCTGGGGCCGTTAAAACTGGGCTGGTTAGCGTCTTGTTGGTCAGCGTCTGCGTGCCCGTCAACGTCACAACAGTCGAATCAATCGCGATTGTGCCCGTTGAGGTGATGGGGCCACCCGTAAGCCCCGTCCCTGTGGCCACAGAGGTAACGCCAGTCCCGGTGGTTATCGCCCCCCAAGCACTGTTTGCGTAACCCTCAAATGTCGCCGTGGTGGTGTTATAACGCAGCGTGCCGTTAGTACTCGCCCCACGTTGCCCAGTGGTTCCAACCGGGATAACTATCCCGCCTGAACCGGGAACAGTCGGGTCGCTGGAAATCGCAATAACTGGCGAATTTACAAAGTTTCCGTCCGTAACGTCAATCTGGCTCGCCGTTCCAAGTATTATTCTGGTCGCAATGGTCGAAGAACTGTTAAGAGCCAGAACCCCTGTCCCAGTCGCCCCGGCAACCGCCAAAGCAACCCCAGTCAACGCAAAAGCAGGCGCACCCGCAACCCCGTCCCCGTTGGTGACAGACAGCCCAGCGGTAGACGACGTCATCGTCCTTGCCGCAACCGTGTTGCTGGCGGTCTTGGCAATCATGCCCGTCCCAGCCGCTTCTAGGCTCCCAGACGCTGCGTTGAGGGTTACCTGTAGGGTTGACTGCGCCCCGCCATCCGTAAGCCCTACACCCGTCCCTGCGGACAGCCTACGGCTGTTTGCTAGTGTGGCCTCCTGATTTAACGTCAAGAAGGTTTGCGTCTGTACCGGCGACCCAGCAAGCGCGGCGGCTGTTGTCTGGACGGTCACCCCGCCCTGCACAATCGGGACTAATTCTGTGCCAGTAATCGCCCCAGCAGACGGCAATTGCGTAATAGTTACATTGGCCACGTTATGGACTCAGGTTGTCAAGATTGCCATTGTTGGAGGGCGTGTCCTGATTATTTTCTGGGGATATCTCATAATTTTGATACGGCCCCGTAATTAGAGCGTCTGGGTCAACAGCAACACTGACATCGGGCCTAGCGAATCGAAGGTTGATGCGCTCAGTCTTGCGAGCAGGCAACCGATATGGATCTAAATTGTCCTTGCACCCTTGATCACACACCCGCAAGCCGGGGAAGTTTGGATCAATACCCAAAGACACAAAGGTGCGCTTCATTTTGCATCGGTCGCAAATCCCGATAGCCAACGACGCTAGTCCTCTGGTGTCTAAGAACGTAGGCATTATCTTGTGTAAACTGAAATGTTGGGGGCAAAGTAAATCGGCGACTTGTCGCGCTCTTCTTGCTCGGCCTCGTACAGGTACTTCTCAGCCATCTTTTCTAGATAGCCAACCCTGTCCATCGGGACTTGGGGCAATTCAAGGCTCATTCTATGCGCCAACATCATCACCGTTGCCTCATACCAGCGCTGCGGGATTTGCAGTTCATTCGTCAACGCACCAACATCCATGATTTGACTTGAGTACCAAACAGTCATCTGCACAAACGGGTCGCTCGGAGCAGGCCAAAGGTACAGCGTTGGTTCTGGAATGGTGCGGTCGAACCAAAACTGAAACGGTTGGTTTGCGGTAAAGTTCTTGTTAGGCAAATTGGTGTAGTCGTCGCGGTTCAGGCGAGACATCATCACCTCAGTGCTGTTATTGCCGATATACCACTCGCGAAGGGCTAGAGTAGTGCCACCAGAGGCAACAATTCGGTAGAAAGCGACGTTTTGACCGGGGTCTATATCCGTCCACACCCATGTATTGTCCGCAACCGAAACGGCTCCAAGGTTCTGCAACGTGGTGTACGTCACCCCGTCAGACGAGTATTGGAGCGCAATATTCCAAGTTCCTGTCCCACCGCCAGCAATGTAGGGCAGGAAGCCAATAGAACCCGCATAGATGGGGTTTGACGTCCCGTAATTTACCGTGAAACTCCCGTTTGCCGACGCCTGTTGGGTAAAGGTGTCAACGTCGTTATCGTAGAGATTTGCGATAGTTCCGCCAGCAGACGAGGTATACGTCCCCGTGGGGCGGTTCATAGTGCGGTACAACACGTTTAATGCGTCAACCGCACCCGCAGGCAGCGTGTAGCGGTATTTGTTCGCCTGAAGCCCTATTACCTCTTTGTCGATAGCCCAATACTGGATGCCGCGATTGATTAGGTTGGACAGAAGAAAGTATAGCGACTGCCTCGCAGAAAGGACTTGCTCAGAAGTAAGTTCTTCCGCAAGTTTTCCACAGCGTCTCGCACCGTGGTCAATCAATGTCTGCACATTGATTACTGTCTGCCCATAGTCACCAGAATATGACATACCCGTCCTTTTACCAACCGGGGCAGTTCCAGCGCCTCAAAGACGCTTTTGCCCTTGGCGCGTCCCCTTTTGAATGTTCAACCACACCAGACATACGGGCGCAAAAAGAATCCTTCCGCGACCCGCCTTGGGGTTGTGGAGCCTTCAAGTTACTCCCCGTCTCCCTATTGTATTTGTCTCGACCCTTTTGCGTAAGCCCTGCACCCTGCTTTGTTGGAAGTTTTTCACCCCTACCAACAGCAAGAGACACGCCACCGCCCTTTAACTTCTTGGCTAATGAGCGAGTTACTGGTGAGTTATTTTTTGCCATAGTCAAAACCTGTACTTGGCTGTTTTCTTTGCAATGCTTTTGGGTTGAGCCACAAACTGTTTCCCCGCTGACTTTCCCTGCCGTTTAGCCTTTGTCGTCGCAGCGTATTCCTGCGGGCTGAGGGCTTTAATTGCCTTCTCTGGCAGGTATCTCTCTCCCGTTTGGGACGACGGCTTACCAGACTTTGTACGCCATTTCTGGTCTCCCCAGTCTTTAAGGGACTGCTGGGGGGCCTTCAATCTCTGTACCCCCCGCCTTTTTCTTTATAGCGCTTGGCTACTAGCTGTGCTTTTCTCGCGCTCCATTGCCCTGCTGCCGTTCCATGTGTAGCTTCTGACTTGACCTGAGAAACAATACGCTTACGCATCTCAGGCTTTGTGTAGTTACCAGCAGCATTTACACCTCCGCCTTTATCCATCTTTTTATCAGCGCGGACAAACTCTTTCCCCACCTTGGCAGGAATTCCAACCTTCTTGGCGAACGCAGGGTTATTTGCGACCGCAGCCATCAAACGATGCTGAGAAGGGGATTTGCTTGGCATGATTAGGATGTTGGGTTGACGTAGTGTTTGACCATTTCCAAAACCACCGTATATGTATCACCAGCACTTGCGTCCAAAGTAGTGAAAGTGATCACCCCATCTTTGCCTGCTCCTGAGTTGTTGGTCAATCCACCAATTGCAGAAAAATCTTGCGTGTAAGAATTGTTTGGAGGAATGGTTTCAATCACAACAGGCGTACTGGCTTTCCACTTCAGAATTACTTCCATGCCGTGCGTCAGGGCAGTGACCTTGGTAATAGTTACCGCATCACAAGCGCCGCCTGCATTAGAAGCGGTCAAAGAAGCTGGCGTAACCTTGGCAACGTTAGTCTCCCCAGTGCCATCGCTAGTGTTCGTAAATTTCATAATGGCAAGACGTTCACCATCAAGCAAAATTTGGGATGCGACTGCATCAGCCATAATCATTCTCCTAAAAAGACAGGGGCCGAAGCCCCCGCCTTATTTCAGCAATTAGCCATTCCGCCGCGTTTCTTTCCTGCTGGCGATACCGTTACAGACCTTTCGGTTTTCGTAACAGAACCTTGACCCTTTGCGGGAGACGGCAAACCTTTTTCTATATCAGAAAAAATACTGTGTTCCTTGTCGGAAACAGAGCCTTGCCCGCGAACTGCATCACGCGCTTTTCCATAAAGGTCTTTGACAATATTAAAAGGATTCATGGCCTCACGATCAGCTATATTTTCAGCTTCCTGAGTGGCGTAAGTGCCTTTGTAGCCTTTTGTCTCTTTTTTGGACTGAGCATCACCACCATCATTCATCCGCTTAACCTTTCCACCCTTTTTGAAAGTACCAGAAAGTTGATTGATGCTTACGGGAGACGATGGCTTTTTAGCGCCTTGAGGCATCGCCACGGGACGGCCTGAATTAACACTTCCCCCCGTGGCGTAGGCTTTTTTTGCGGAGCCACCTTTTTTCATCCCAGAACCAAGAGCGGAAGAAGGGGGGAGGCCGGGGTTTTGCCCACCACCGCCGCCGATTGCCTGAGCCGCTGTACTCAAAGCCCTGCCAATCGTTCCCGCGCCTAGATTGACCTGCCCAAGGCCAGCCCCTGCATCACCGCCACCACCTCCTCCGCCATAACTGGGAGTCCTAATTCCGGGGGGTTCTCCTGCGATAGGGTCGTCCACGCCAAGCACCCCTAGCAACCCGCCACCTTCGGCCATTTTCTTAATCTTGCCACCCTTCTTGTAACCACCTTGGCCTTTAACTACACCGCCTGTGGCCATCTTGCCGCCCTTCTTGAGGGCCAGCTTGGTGCCTTTGCCGCCTTTATGCTCTTGCGTGTCGTGCTGCTTGAAGGCTTTCTTGATCATGGCCTTGTCTTGCGACTCGTCCATCTTTCCGCCTTCAGCCTTGCCACCTTTTTTCATCGGGGGCATAGAAGGCATAACGGCGGGAGCCTTAGCCATCATTGCCTTGCGGCGCATCGACATGGAAGGGCGTCCGGGGGCACGGACAGGCGCATTGACAGCAGGACGGCCCACAAGAGCGGGCGTGTCAGACATCATGCTCAAGGCACCCATGCCGCCACTGGCCATCTTCTTGTGACCAGACTCGGCCTTGCCGCCCTTCTTCATGTTGACGTAACCACCTTTCGCGAGTTTCAGAATAACTGAAGGCTCGGTGGTTTCCATCTTCACCATTGGCTTGAACTGACCCATGATTTTCTCCTTATGCCTGCGTGACGCCAAGAGCGCCAAGACGGGTTGCATTCGGCCCAACAGCCAACGCCGGGAGGGAGATGTTCATAACCAGCCGCTTTTGACCATCAGTCGCGCTAGAAGGAACATACGTCCCGCGCACATCACCAGTAGTGGTAGTGGCTGTTGCAGTAGCCGCCACGACCAAAGTGCCAGTGTCCGCTGCCAGAGTATTGTCCCAGCCCACTTTGACGGCATACCCACGGTCAATCACGCGAACGGGAAGACCAATGATGTCAGTCGCCCCAACAGCAACCGTGACTACGGGACTGCCAGAAATCGTGATTCCACTGATCTGGAAGAACGCCTTCTTGCCGTTCACGGTGGTCGAAGCAACCGCACCAGTAGCAATCACTTCGCTCATAACTTGACCGTAGTAGTCGTAGCCAGAGATGGTGACGTTCCGGGTGGTCGGAGAACCCGCACCGGTAGTGGTCGAGACTGCACGCGGACAATCCAACTGGACAACCGTAGTGCCATCAGCACGCACCACAGACTGCGTCCCAGCACCAGCGGTCAGAGTGACAGTGGAGGTGTAGACGCTTGCCGTAGCAATATTGGTGGTCGATTTGACTTCGGGGATAACGTCAAACACATAAACACGACCCAGAGGGCCGATTCCCACATCCATGGAGGACGGGTCGCTAATCGCCGCATTACCAGACAGATAGAGCGTGGTGCTGGTCGCGGTCGAGGAGGCGCTAACGGTGTAAGTGCCAATGCCGCCAACACCCGTACCAAACGCCGTAATGTAAGTTCCTGCGGTTACGCTCGTCCCAGTGACAAACTGATTGAGTTGAATCGTATCGCCTGACAGCAGGGCGGTAACCGTGAGGGTGGTCGTGGCTATTGAGCCAGTGATCGTTGCGCTGACGGGATTGTTGCCAACCCCCATATAACTCTGGGCGGTGCCCAGATACAGGTCATCTGAAAACTGAGGCATGGTCTGCTCCTTGAAAAGTTTGACCAAACATCTAAAAAATGGGGCTGGGTTTTACCCCAACCCCGGCTTGCTTAAACGCCAGCAGTACCGTACATGGCACGCGGGTCGGTAAAGCCAACTTGGTAACGCTCCGTAGCCTTGTAGCGCATGGAGTCCGTCTCAAAGTCGCCTTCCATCGTCTTCTCCAGCTTACGACGCATCAGCAGCTTCATGCCTTCCGGAGCGTCAGTCTGCACCCAGAATGCGGTGGGCGAGGTCAGACGCGACAGAACAGCAGCACCTTCATCAAGCAGGCCAATCGACTTGACCGGGTTGATGTCGTTGTTTGCCGTGCCTGCACGCAGAACCGACTTCAGCAGAACTTCCGCTTGGAACACATTACCGGGAGCAACAACGAGTTGCTTCGGAACCAAGCGAATTTTCTTACCGTTGTTGTCCACAGCTTGGCGGATCTGAATCAGCATCTGCTCAAGAGATGTCTGGGACAGGTTCGCGGCGGTGGACAGCAGGTTGCTGAAAGTCCCGCTCACGATAGGGTGGGAGGCACTGTTGAGTGCCACGCCGTCACCACCGGGATAGGAACTGTTGAACGCACGGTTCAGGATGTTCGCCGACAGGGTCTCTTTGGTCTCAATGAGAGACTGAGCCAAGTGACGCGCATAGACCTGACCGATACGGATGTGGTCGCCGTCCTCTACCAGCACTTTCGTCAGAGCAAACGCCAGACCATAGACGTTGTAGACGTAGCGCTGAAGGAACAGAACACCACCCTGCTGGTACGTTACCGGCGTGCCGTCAGGCAGTTGCGGTGCGGCACCAAAGCCGTAAAGCACCGGCTCTTCGTGGTAGTTACGCGGGATACCTTCTTGCTCACGGAAAACCCGTGACCATTCATCGGTGCGCTGATCATAGACTCCATCGAAACATTCGTTGAGGATAGGCTCAACGATGCTCCTAAAGTCCGTACTTCTCATTGGTGCGGCCATGATTGGACTCCTTAGATGGCGTTAATGGTTGCCACGAATTGGCTGCGGCTGATTTGCACGCGGACAATCGGGAATGCGTCACCCCATGCATTATCTGCATAGGGGGCTATGTCGAGGATTCGGAAATCCCCAACGGCGGAACTACCTGCCAGCGAGTTTGAAAGAGTCGCCGCAGACAGACCAGTGGTGGTGCTACCGGCAGTCGCGTTGCTCATGTTCGCCTGATCGCCAATAGAAGTCTGAGCCAGAGTCGCATCGGCTTGGACTTCGTACACGATCTGCGGGTCGCTGTAGTAATAAGCTACGCACGAACCAGTTTGGAAGGCAGTGTTGGCGAGGAACTGATTGTTGACCAGACGACGGCCAGACGAGTCAGTGTACTCAACGCCAGCAAACACGCCCTGAAAAGCGCTTCCTGCGGTGGCAATAATTAGCACACCACTGGAGTTCAGGGCAACGGGTTGATTCTTGAGAATCCCAGTGGCATAACCACTGGCAATACCGTTTGCGAGTGCAATAGCCCGATCCAGCCCAGAGGGATGGAAGACAGGGCGAAAGCCAAACGGAGCAGATGTCGAAGGCATAATCTTTCTCCTTTGTTTCGTTTAATAACCTACCCCGCAAATTGCGGAGCAGGAATCGGTTTGTCCATATCGCCTATACCTTCGCCCTCTATCTGACCCAGAGATTTACCTCTGCTATCGCGAGCCACATTACTCTCCGCTTGGCGGCGTATTTTTTCCGCCTCCTCCATCGGAGCCTCATGGTGGAAATGAGCCATCACATCTTGATACAAATCCGCAGGGATTTTGTACAAGAGCATCTCATTGCACGCAATATAACCTTCGTGTTCTCCAGCCTTTACGCGGTTATTGTCCATGTAGGGCATCTCATCCGCTTTCACGGGAACGTACCCCAGTCGAATCCGCTTATCTATGCTGTCATAACCGTTGGTTGTCGATAACCAGCAATGGTGCCATCCCTTAACTTCAGGGACTTTAGGCAATGCACTTTGTGTCCATTCATCCTTCCACATCTTGCGACGCTCATCGGATGAAACAAAATTATCTTCTGGTGCGGCACGCGCTGTATCTTCCAAAGCACGATTTTCCCTGCCACCCGAAGACAGTGATTTCTTTAAGCGAGAATCCATTTTTAACCCCTTTGACCGTTACTTTGTTTTGCTTCCAAGGCGTAGCGTCGAATCATCTTCGCTCGTTTCTCGGCGTCATCCCACATCCCCGCATCTTTCATGGCCCGTACCTGATCGGGTGAAAGGGTGAATGAATTACCCCTACCATTAGTTGATGCGTATTCGCGGCCTGAACTTGTTACAGCATTTCTCGGTCTAGAGCGCGGCTTCTCGTCTGCGTAACCAGTATACCTATGCGGTATCACCCTTTGCAAGCGTTTGTCAAGTTCTTCCCAATATTCTTCGGTTTTTGGGTCGTAATTCTCTTCCGCGAGGATTTGGTCTTCAATCAACGCACGCTTGCTGTCCGGATCCCTGCCGTTTGGGTCATACCACGAATTGTTTGCCATCCAATTACTCGCATGGCGCTGCAATTGCGGGTCTGGAGCCTGAATTGTGTTCTGACGCTGGGGAGCAACAGAGCGCTTCTTCAAGTCATCTAGGGATTCGTGCTGGCGACGAGCCTCAAACCACATTTCTTGCGCAGAGGTCAGCAAATCACCGTTTCCGGTCTCTGTAGCCTCTTTGATTTTCTGTTTTGCGAACAAAATCCTCGTTTCTTGGTCTTCCATCGCCTTGTCTAAGCGGGCGAGGTCGGATCCATAGCTTTTCTTCTCTAAAACAGACAATCTTTCAAGTAATTGCTGGTTTTGACGCTCCAAAATGGTGAGTTTTACGTCTTTTTCGCTAGAGACCTGTTTGTGGTACTCCTTTCGGCGGTGTCGTTTTAGGCGCTTCTGCTCGCGAAGAGCCTCCGCATCGACGTCTACCTCCCCACCGGCCCCCATTTCCGCATCGCGGGCGCGTTCATCGGCCTCATCTGAGCCGTGTTCCTCCTCAACCTGCGGAGAAGGAATGCTTGACGGCAACTCAATAGTCGCAGAGCCGTCTTTTTCCTCTTGGATGACAATAACCTCCTGCTCGGCACTCATACGAATGCCCGCATATCAAGGGGATTGCCAGTCACTTTGGCGATGACTTCGTGGTCGTTCATAATCATAAATTCCACTTGTTCATCCTCTCCATGCCGCACAGTCCAGCGGTCGCCAGTCCATTTAGGTACTCGGAGGAAGTCACCAATTTCACACCAACTGCCCTCAACCCACGGCTCCATTGAGTCGCGTTTCTTGAACGCCAATGGGCCAATCGACACTACCTTACCTATGGGGTTTTGCGCCCGTTCGGTATCTCGCGTCTCTTCAGGCAGGATAATTCCGGATTCAGTCATTTTCTTCTTAGCCAATCGCATTTGTACAAGTACGCGAGCGCCTAATGGAATTGCACCGGGGTCTACAAGAGGAAAGGCTTCCTCTAAATCAGCGGAATTGCCCGCTACCGTGCTTTCACTCATTTTCATCTTCCCTTAGAAGATTGTTGATAATTACAAGGGAAGCCTCAAGCCCTTGATATTCTCCGACATAGCGTTGATAGATCAAAAAGTCTGACGCATTGCCTTCCGCCAGACCCTTTGCTATGTCAGCTTGACGCGCCTTTACAGCGCTAATGATGTCGGAGATATACCTCATGCGTTAGACTTTTCAATCCCCTTGTTTTGGGAGAAATTCCCGTGGTCGCTGTTAGCCTTTGGCATAGTCGCTGTTGATTGCTCTTTCAGTTCATGCCCCGTTACCCATGCGCCTGCGGCAATACGGGTCTTTTGCCTGACTTGCTCCGACTGCTGGTCTTTGTCATTTACAGCCATTTCATTCTCCTAATTTACGTTGTGCTTCTTGGTTAAGTTTGATTGCGGTTTCTTCCTGCTCTTTGCGCAATTTAACTTCGTCTAAAATCAATTCCGCGCTCTTGATGCGCTCCTCCGTAAGGTTGTCTTCGGCGTTCATTGCCACCTTGACTTGCAATTCCTTTTCCTTGCTTATCTGCTGGGCTGCAAACTTCTGCTGATCAAAGCCAAGCCGCGCTTGGTCTGATGCGGAACGGCGCTGGGTCTCTGCCATCGAAGCCTGCAATACAGCCTGCGACTCTCCATCCATCGGCGGGGCGGGCGGTTTGAATTGCTGCATGACTTGGCCAAGATGCTCCAACGCGGGCAATACGCCCTGAAACACTTGCTGCGAGTCCATCTTTACATGGTCAGCCGCAACCGCAATTGCCTTGTCGATTTCTTTGGCTACCTTGCTCTCCTCGTACTTGCCTAGCCTGATGTCAGTCCCCGCCGTAACGTAGGTCTGCATCTGCTGGGTGTACCAGAGCATCATGTGCTGCTTGATATGTTCCAGAACCTGCGGGATAAACTTCGGCGCAATCAGCTTGTTGGATCCAAGCGTCGGGTCTACCGCAAACGTCAGGTGCGTCTGGATGTGCGCTAACTGGTCTTGGCGCGGATACGCGAAGGCTGGACGGCCCAACGCCATCGCGCTGTTCTCGTCCGCCGCGTTCAACTCTGCGGGCTTGCCGGTGTTTGGCATCAGTTCGTTGACGTTAGGAACCTTCAACTGCTTGAGCATACGACTCACCACTGCACGCTGGTCAAAGATCTGCGGGAACTGCGCCGCCAACTGCATGACCGACTGCATCTGGCTGATGCGCTGGGTCTCGCTAAAGATATGCGGGTCGCTGACAGGCACCACATCGCTGTTGCGGCGGAAGTCCTCGCGCTTGATGGGAAGTTCCGCGACAATGTCACCACGGCGCTGGTCATCCAGATACCAGCGGTTGATACGCCCAAGAACCTGCAACACTCGTCTTTGGCTGTCGTGCAGGCGAGAGTGAATAGCCGAGAACACTACCGCGCCCTGCTCAATCAGCGCCTGCGTCGTGCCCACAGGCATGGTGGATTTGGCGTCAGCAATCTTCTCCTCTGCGGTGGTCACCACACCCTTGGCGGCTTCTGTCAACCAGCCCAACAACGAGAACAAGACCGTGGAGGGTGGATTGAACGGAAGCGCCATTGCCACCTTGCGGATGTCGTCAACCCCAATCCCGCCCTCAATCTCGGTTACCTGCGTAATTTCTATCTCTTGAGACTGCCCAGAAACCTTTGCCCCCTTCAGCTTCAGCATGGTCGCGCTGTTGTTGATGTGCGCGGTGTCCAGCAAAGCCCTCAGAGAGCCAGTGGCGGCGGCGGCAAGCCCCCCAATAAGGTGAGGTAGCCCAATGGCGTAAGCGCCCCGCCAAGGTATGAATTTGAACTCTATGAGCCAATCCAGCTTGGTCATAGTCTCGTCGCCCTCTTCCCAGTTGCGGTACAAGCCTATAACCTTGTTTTCCAAATCGTCGATCATCAAGACGTATGGAGCGGTCTCTCCCTTGGTAATAGGGTCGTCGTCTAAGTCCAGCCAAGTGTAGATGTGATAGACGCGACGAAGCCCATCTTCGTTATCCTCAAACTTCTTGCCCTCAATCTTGGCATTAGCCTTCTCGGAGGCGGTCTGCTCTGGCTCCGTTGTGGCGCGGATGAACGTGATGTCTCGGTACAGACCACGGTTAATCCGTTGCCTGAACTCAAACTCGCTGATGTCTTGCTGCTCTGTGACGCGCTGTGCGGTATAGAAGTTGGCGGCAGAAAACGGGAGCAGGATGTTGTCGATAGAAACGAATTCAGCGCACGGGCGTTTCTTTTTCTCGTCAAACCACATCTTCATAAACTGCGAGCCACCAAGCGGTAGCTGCGTGAGTAACTGCTCTTGCTCGTCGCGAAACTCCTCTATCTGCTCGGTCAACTGCCAGTTGATATAGTCGCGCTTGCGCTCTGCAACCTCAGTCTTCTCTTCAGTTACATCACCCAGAATCTTGGTCTTGGCAGGCCCGTCAGGCGGGAACATCTCCTTGATGGCGCGAGCGGCAAAGTCTACGCAGGCTTCTGCCATCATGGGGTGGACAACCTTGCTGGCACCTTGGAACATAGCGCCACCGGGGGCATCCTCTCCCATCCCGGTACGACGCAGTCCCTCTTCGTACTGCTTATCGCGCTTCTCTCGCGCCTGCCTGTCTTTGTCAATCAAGTCCAAATAACGCATAGACATACTTTCTAGCTTGCCAATTCCAATCGACTCCTCAGCCAAGTTGGCGTAGAAGTCCTCGTCGTCCATTGGCCCCTTAAAGTCGCCCATGTTTACTACGGCGGAACCGTCCGGAAGTTCTTCAACTTCTGGCTCCTCTCCCGGCAACAGGTCTACTTCAGCGCTGCCGTCTTCATTCATTTTCAGGCCGTCAATGAAACGTTCTGATTCTGGGTCAATCGGAAGTTGTGCCATAACTATCTCGCTAATTGGTTAGGCTTGCGTTGACGCAAACTAGTTCTTGTTAGGGCAAGCCCACCTGCGCGTTTTTTCTTTTCTTTTGCCAGCAAATCAGGCGCGGCTACGCCTAGCGCGGCGGCTAATGCTGAGTTCCTGCGCCACGGGTCGAAGGCAGCGAAGCGGGAGCGAATGTTGTCGGGAGATACCAATGCAACCGTGTCACCAAACTCATCCTCATGCATGACCCCAGAATATCCATGTTTTCTTGCCAACTCATTTCTTAACTTTTGCATTTCAACAGTTGCATCTGCAATGTCTAATGGATTTTTAGGCAATTCTTGGTTAATTGCTCTTTGCTCTTTCCTAGATGAATTTTTTACCAAATTTCTTAAATCTCGATCCGATGCGATATTTCCTCTTACTACAAGCGGCATATCTACATTTCCATAATTTGCAGACCTGTCCGGCAACGTAAAAATGCCAGAAAATTTGCCGCCTTCTTCTATTTTAGAAATAGGTTTATTAGTTGAGTGAACGTAGTTTTCAACAAAACCCATCGCCGCCGCCCTCTGCGCTGCGGTGTTATTCGGCGGCAGTCCCAATCCGTGCTGCTCTACAGGCAACGCTGCCCGTTGCTGCGCTAGACGCAAGGCTTGCTCTTGCGGAGCGACCATCTTCGTAATTCCCGGCCCCGCATTGATAGCCGCCTGCATAACCGCGCCCATGATCTGATCCCGCGTTCCGCCCGTAGCAGGGGTTGGGTACGCCTGCGCCATGTTCTGCCCGAACTGCTGCCAGTTCTGCGGCATTGTTTCGGCGTATTGCGTCAGCATATTTTCTGCTGGTGCGTTTTGTTTAATTGCTTCAGCTTTTCGCGCCATCAACGGATTGACTGTCGCAGGACGGCGTGCATCCTCCAGTTCTTTCTCAAGAAGACCGCCAGCATCCATCTTAACAACGCCGCCCTTTGCATAATTCTTCATGGCGTCAATCAGATCCTGATGCGTTGTCTTTTCTCCGCCCAACGCATCCCATATTGCATGGTGGGTCAGGTGTTGGTAATGCGGATCAAGCGAAGGATCAATTTTTAGATCCATGTTTTTTTGACGCGCAGCAAGACGGTCTACAGCCTCTCGTCCACCCAGACCCTTGCCACGACTCAGCATTGGCCCAACAGAAGCCGTAGGCATGGGCATTCCGCTCGTATGCAACCCAATCTGGCGAGCATCGAACGTGGGCAGATCCCCTCGGCCAAGCAAGGATCCAATGAAGCCAGACTTGGCGGCGGCAATCCCTTTCAACCGTTCAGCAAAGTCCCTGTAGTCGTTTGCATTTCCAGAGATTGCAAGATTTAATTCTGGCGTCATTGAAGGAATTGTTGTGACCGCGTTTGTCATCTGGTCAACCAGTTGGTTTTGCTTTCCAAACGGAGCAAACTTCTGGCGAAGATCTTCCAGAGACTTGGGATCAATCTCCCCCTTCTGCGCGGCGTCAAGATACCGTTGGCCAGCAGGCGAGCCAAGCCATGTAGCGAACGCGCCCTCTGGCCTTACCTCTTGCGCGTTGGGAACCTTAAGGCCAGTCTTGGTGGCGGTTGAATGGGACAGCCCTCCGCGACCAATACTCGACTGGGTAATAAGATAAGCCTTCATCAGATCACGATCATTGAGGCTACCGGCAGCGGCCTTCTTCGCCTGATCCTTCATAAACTGTCCATAACCAGCCTGCACATAATCAGGCACAATCGTTATCGGAACGTCCTTCTTGACGTCCTGCAAGGCTCTCCATTCCCAATCAGATATCTTGGTGGCGACTGGATCAATATACTCACCAGCAGACTTAATCACCTTTTTAACATTTCCACCCTTGCCAAGCTTTATTGCATTTCCCCGCGCATCCATCCGCACTGCGCCACCGTGCTTCATTCCAGAATCAGGATCTCCGCCAATGATGTTGCCGCGTGCATCGTATTTCAGGCGCTTGCCTTCAGACGTAATTACATTGTGCAGCCGCTGGATGTCTTCTCCAGTCAGCCATTCGTTATCAGGAACATATTCTCCCGTAGCCTCAATACCGCGCTGTTCGTTGACGTTGAATACGTCCCCGTAGCGGCGTAGGCCAGCATTCTGAGGATCACCTACACTACTCCACTTCCCTGACTTCACGAAGTCCTGCACATAGGGCAGGTACTCCTCGTTGGGGGCGCGGTTGGACTTTCCTTTGACTTGAGTAATTTTTTGAATATCTGGGGGAGCATCACGCAATGCTTGTTGGTATTTTGGTTCTTGCATTAAACTATAAATAGTTTTTTCGTACCCAATATCTCCAAAATCAGGGGGCCAACCACCTCCCTCAATTTCAGGATGCATTTTGTGAGCGCGGTCGTGAAGTTCGTTCTGCATTTCATCTGAAAGTTTATTAAATGCAGGAGTGGGATTTTCTACCCCTACCTCTATCGTTGCATGAGGCTCATTCTTAGCGTCACGCAAGGAATAAACCTTGGCATCGCCAGATTTAATTGCATCCCAGCCACCCAGACCATATCCGCTTGAACCGCCGCCCTCTGTAGGCTCGTAGCCCCGGACAGAGTGGCCCATCGCGTCAGACTCTGCCTTGAACTGTCCCGGCTTGTTCAACAGCACCCAGCGCATCCCTGTGTCTTTGTATTCCTTGTGAACATCTGTATTCGCCGCATCTGCAAGACGAGCCTGCTTTATATTGCCCGTCCTCCACTCATTGATCTTGGCCACCCGCTCTACAGCCTGCGGGACAGACAGCCTAGCCAACGCTTCGGGCTTGAGCATCAGTTCTCGCGGCAGGCCAGACGCCGGGTTAGTCGCGTTGCGCAGTTCATCAATCAGGTGGGGGAAGCCCAGCGTCGAAATGGACGGGTCATTGCGTGAGAACCCCGGCAAAGGAGAATTGTTGATGCCATACAGAGGAGTGTCGGGGGATACTTTATTTAGGAACTCCATTCCCGGCTCATCGGGCGTATGAAGCAGGAACTCTTTTCTAATTTGTTTTTGTTTTAGATAATCTCCCGCAGACAGTTTGTTAATTATTTTGTCAGACGCATCTTCCCAGTTCTGCGCTAACTGGCTTTCTCCGTAGCCCCATTTTTCATTATTGCCAGCAGCAAATTCTTGTCGTTTTATATCAAGAAAATTACCCGGCGCAACTGTTGGCGCGTCGAAGTGCAGCGTCCCCCTCTCAGCCAATGCCCTGATAGGATCTTCTGGCGTGCCCATCTCGTTCTTGACGTAGCGGGTTAGCTGCTTGTCGATGAACTGGTTGATGGCTTCGTTTTGCGGGATGGCTTGCAATCCCCGCTCGCTTGCTATCGGGTCTTGATCCGCATGACGAATTAACCATTCCCGGTCAAATTCCGTTGGCCCCCGTGACTTCAATTGATCAAGCGCCTTCGTGCCTTCTGGCAGAAAGTTGCCGCCCTTGTTCTTGACCACAGGCAGCATCATGCCCGTGTTCATCATGTAGTCTTCAAACAACTTTGCGGCAGTTGGGGTTAGCGCCTTTGCGCCACTAACAGCGCCCTTTCCAATTTGCTTGGCACCACTTGCCGCCGCTCCCAACGCAAAAAAAGGACTTCCAACCTTTGCCAAATTGAATGGGTTCGCCATCTCCAAGAGATCTGTTACAGCTTCGTTTATCTTGTCTGGCGGCGCAGACATCCCCGTTTCGCCCAACGGGTCTGGAGCCGTCCCCATAGTTTGGCCAACGACTCGCCTGACATCCTCGCCAAAGCCCAGCGGCTTGATGCTGTCGCCGCGCCTACCTGCCGCCCTCTGCGCAATGTTGTACGGGAGATCGACGGCAAGATCGCCAAGAAACCCCGGTATCTCTGGAACCCACGTTCCAAATCCGCGTTTCACCGCGTTCTCTCTCGCCGCCTGCTCTTTGACTAACCGGGCACGGAAGTCCCGCTCAAACTGATTCTCGGGCGGCATATTGCCGTATTGCAGCAACGCTGCCGTTGACGGCCTAGTCTGGGCTTTTGATTGCGCTATAACGTCAAGGATATCCGCGTTAGTCCCGGAAGCCACCCCTCCGTCGGCGAAACGAAACTTGATGTTTGCGCCACCCCCGCCTTGAGGTTTCCCAAAGCCAGCAAAGCCCTGAACATAAGGCTCAATCGATACGTTCTCGCTGACCGGGATGTCTACACCTAGCCTGCCGCCAACGCTGGCTCCGCCCTGACTAACTCCGCCAGCCGCATTGACCCGCAGCATCCGCAGATAACGCATGATCTCTTGCTCTGGCGTCTCAGCAGGCTTGAAGTCACGGGGGGCAGTCCCGCCATCTTTCATGTGGACAGCGCCGCCGTCCGCATAAATGTCTGGCAAAAGAATTGATTGACGTCCGATCTCGTCGGAATAACCTTCAGGCGTGACTCTGTTCCCGGTCATCTCAAGTTCTTTTTTGAGCGCCTCAATGTATTCCTGTTGCGAACGCCTTGGGAACCCTTCTCGTAACTCAGAGCGAGGAAGCAATTGGATAAGGCCAGACTGCACACCCTTTTCTGCTAACGCCCGATTGCGATGGCGACCCTCATGCCCCGCGATGTACGGAACCAGCGGCAGTCCCTGCTCCGCCTTGTCGATCATAAGGAATGGGACGTCATTAAATCCCTTGGGAAGGCCGCTCAGGGATCTCACATAGTCTTCGGTTGAGCTATTCCACTTAGTAGGAACTTCATTTTTCCCAAGGGCTTTTAATGGGGCGTTTTTTACGTCCAACTTTGCGGCGTATCTTTCAAAGCCCTCGGGGTTCATGGTCATCAACGCCTTGGCGTTGTCGCCAGAGAATGCCCGCATGAGCGCTTCTCGTTGGTACATCTTCTCAAGGTTGGGGATCTCGTCAGCCGCACGCTCTAAACGACTCGCTCCGTAACGGCCCTCCGACTTCAAAATATCCGCCATCAATTTGCTTACTTTGCCAGCCTTCGATATTCCGCCAAACTGTTTGTGCTGAACCCTCTTGTTCATCACAGCCATCTGCATGGCATCTTGGTTAACGTAGCCGCCGTGAGCCTTGCTGAGGTCTGGCTGCGAGATGTCGTAAGTGCCTTGGTTGCCTATGGCGGATTTGATTTTGTTCGAGTCGTAAACACCATAATTTATTGAGCCACCTTCTTTTGTAACGATAGCATCGTACCCCTGCCCCCTCAGCCAATCAGCGAATTCAGGCGCTTCCAATGCGGGCCAATGCCCTTTTTCAACGGCGCGAACAAATTGTTGTTCAGTTAATTCACTGCTTGGCTTTAAACCTAGTCCATCCTTAATCTTGTCTGCGTCAAATGAATCTATACCCCCATTGTCTTGCCAAAAGTAACGAGCCTCTGAACCAGAAAATTTATCTCTGAAGTCAAACGGGTTTTTTATTTGCGCGTGAACAGGCAAAACATTTGCGCCTTCGCCCTCCGCATAACTTGAAGCAAACTTTGGATTTGTTGTAAGGAAGGTTTTTAGCCCACCCCTGTACGGCGCATTTTCATCGGACAGTGTACGCAGTGCCTCGCCGTTCTTCTCTCTTGCTCTTGTGCCGTGATACAGCCTATCCTTGACCTTGCTTGGCTCAAGGAACTTAGCAAGGTTGGCATCACGCTCTGCCGCAGGCAACACATCCTGCGTGCCCTTGCTGGCCTTTGCCATCTCCTTGGCCTTGGTCAATGCACCAATCACGCCCTTGGCAATACGGCCACCGTCGGCCTTGCTCAAGTCGGGGTTATAGATGTCGTATGTGCCCTCGTTGCCCGTCGCGCTCTTCACTGCGTTGGGGTTGTAGGACACCACCTCAGACAACTCGCCGTCACGGTACTGCATCAGCCCGTCATAGCCTGCGGCACGGGCGCGGGACTCAACCTGCTTGCCAATGTAGCCCTTGTCCTCATAAGCCTTCTCAACCATGCGGAGGGCTTTGTCTTCATCCATCCCTAGCTTGGTCAACGCCTCAACCATCGGGTCGCCATGTGAGCCGTCAATGATCAGCGGGTTCTTTATCTGGGCGTAGACGGGAAGCATATTGCCGCCCTCTTGGCCGGGGAGGACGTTGCCCGCCTGCCGGTTGCGCAAGAACTGCTGACCCGTGTCAGCTTGGTAATCGCTGCGCAGCATCGCGGCAATCGCCTCATCGTTGGGCGAGCCGCTGTAGCCGCTTGCGTTGGCCGTGCTGGGCGTCAGGTACGTTCCAGATCCCAACGCACCATCCTTGCTAGGCTTGAGGCGGCGGATGGCCTCAACGCCTTTCCCGCCCTCAGTAGCGGTCGTGCCGTGATACAGGCGCATCGGCGCTTTGCTCGGCTCAAGGAACTTCTGGAGATTGGCCGCAGCTTCAGGCGCGGGCAGCACGTTATCGTTAAACAGCATCTTGACGCCAGCCTTGACGCCTTTAACAATCCCACCGCCAGCCATGTGCTGATCAATCATGTCATTCAGGCGGTTGTCGAAGTGGTGTTGATCAATCAGCTTGCCCACCCTAGCATCGAAGTCATCGACGGATCCACCTTCTTCGCTGGCCTCTACGACCCCGCCATCCTTCTGTCCCGTTAACTTTTTGATGCGGTCGCGGTAGCGGTTGACGTCGTCGATGTATTGGTCATCCACCAACTGGTGAGGGAAGACCTTCTGAATCGCCCCAGTAAAGTCAGATGGGCGTTGTGTCGTCGCGATGTGTTGCGCGGCGTCAGGAAAGCCAACTACAAAGGGCGTCAACACCTCTTGCGGGCCTTCAGCTTCGCCAAGGATGCGGTGGCTGTAAGTGTTGTGCGGGGTTCCTGCCGCCTCAACTTGAGCGCCGGGTTTTAGCTTGCCCGTCATCAGCCCGGTCATGTTGATTTCCATGTCGCGGAGGCGCGGCTCTGTAATAGCGTACTGGATGTCCAGCCCGTTCGGCAGTCCCAATGGCTGCGTCAGCGTTGGCGTCTTCATGCGGTTGTTAAACCACTTGCGCAGGGTGGTGTCGGTTTTCATCGCAGCAAGTGCGGCCTCTGGGTTGGCTATACCGGGCCAGTTCGGGAACCTCACGCGCTCACCCGTTATGGAGTCTTTGTACCCACCAGCAATGATGTTGTCGAATACGTTGAGTTTCTTTTGGTTAACATTTTGCCAATCAATCGCACGCAGGTTGGCGTCAGCAAAGTGCATGGCAAAGTTGTTGGACACCGGCCCCATCGCAAGGTGACTGCCAATGATGCGCTCAGGCTCAAACAGTTCCGACACGCGGTCAACCTTGCCCTGCACGTTTTTGGCGGGGCCAACGGTAGACTTCCAGAATTCTGGCTCAGGAAGGTGCTTCTGGCCCAATCCATAGTACGCACCGCCCTCCTGCACCGAGTCGATTGGAAGCCCGTTGACCTCCTCCAGCAACTTGTTGGACACAGTCTGGTCGCCGGGAAACGCTACCGTCACATCGCCCTTGCGCGGGGTGTACTGCACTTCCTTCGCCACCGTGCCAACGGGGGACAGCTTGTAGTCCAGCTTCTTGACCCGCTCGCTCTCCTTCATTGACCGCCCAGCAAGGTTCTTTGTGTCCTTGGGCTTTCCGCTAGTAACGTGTTCGCCAATCATCTGACGAGCCACGCGGTCAGCTTGCTGGTCAATGAAGTCAGGCGACAGACGGGCGCGAGGCAGAACCAAGGGCAACGCCTTGTCGCTCGGTGTCAATTCAGCGCGACGAGCCGCCTTGATTGTGCCCAAGCCACCTTTGATTATTTTGTCGAGTGCGCTCATGTCATCACGCCGTGTAAGGGTTCTCCCGCTTCGGGCGGGTGTATTCGTAGTCCTCGTCATCATCATAACGAGGCTCTGGATTGATGTCGAGAAAGCCCATGTCCTTCAGTAACCGAATCGCTTGCGTTGCGCTATCCACATAGTCGTCGTGCGTCGAGTCCGGGAACGCGCAGATCTGCGACAGGAAGCCCTCGCACCAGTCCTTGACGAAGCCCTTCCTGACACTGCTCTCCGGAAGCCACACCCGCTTGGTCGCGAAGATCGACGCCGTGATCTGGAGGCGCTGCATCTTGTCCGCGTGGCCGGGGTTGTATCCCCTGACAGGCAGGTGGGCCGCACGCAGTTCCTGAATCAGGGAGATCCCCGCCGCCTTGTCCTCGACCAGTATCAGGTCAGGGCGCTTGGCGTCCTTCCCCTCGCCATACGACACCTTCCACTCCTCCAGCACCTTGGGCTTGAGTTTGGGGAAGGACAGATGCTCAGCCCAGCAGTCGATGAGCAGCACGCTCATAGGCCCGTCCAGAGGCTTGTACGCGCCCCATGTCGTCATGGCCGTCGGGTCGTTGTACTCCTTGTCGCTGAAGGCGCAGTCGTAGGACTGGACGATGAAGTCGAAGCGCGGGAAGGGCTTGTCTGCTGGCCACAACTGGAACATCTCGCGGCTCACCACCTTGCCGTCCTCCAGATCGACCAGTTGGCCCATCACCTCCTGCTCGTACAGCTTCGACCCCTTGTACTGCTCCAACTGCCGCTTGAAGGTCGGCGCAAGGTTGGCCGCGTTGTCGTGCGTGGTGGCGCGGTCGATCACCACATCGTCGCCTTCCCGCCCGACGAGGTCGAGGATCAGGTCTTTCGGTCTCGGCGTCGTAGTGACAATGACCCTCGGTTGCTTGCCTAGCCGCAGGCCCATCATCATCATGTCCCACGCCTCTCCGGGGCCAAGGTACTGGAAGGCCGCGAGTTCGTCCGCCCAGCACCAGTGGAACTGCGGCCCCCGCAGCCGCTCGTAGGCGTCGGCGCTGATCCCCCGGATGATGGATCCGTTGCTCAGCCTGATCTGGTGGTCTTGCTTGTTGTAGTCCACGACCAGATCCTTGGGGATGCAGGCCAGCAGGCCAGACTGCCCCTCAAAGCAGGTGTGCTTGATGTCGTTAGACGTCGGGGCCAGTACCAGTCCCCGCGTCTCCGGGTGCGTCCAGCACCACCACCACAAAGCCTCAGCAGCGCTGCGGGTCTTGCCCGCCCCCCGGCCTGCCAGCATCATCCAGATCAGGTAGTCCTGCTCAAGCGGCGGCGGGACTTGATAACGGTGGGCGGTCGCCAACCATTTGGTGTGCGCCAGTATCGCAAGGCGCGAGTGCAAGGGCTGGCTGTCGAACGCCTTTGCCATCTCCGCATCAAGGAACTGGCCTAAACCACTAGATGTAGTGTCAGTGTCGGTTAAAACCCGTGTTTTGGGAGACTTGCCACTACCGGCAGTGGTTTCAGCCAACACGCTTGGTCATTTCCATGTTGCGGATGAGGTCGAAAAGTGCTTCAGACCTTGCATCCGCCGTCAGGATTGGTGCCGCCCCGTCCACCCCGTGCAGGCCAACCCTGTCCCCGTACTTGCTGGGATGGAACTTGGCCAGCAGCTTCAGACGGGTCTCTACCTGCAAGCGGCGGGCGTTGACGTCGTCAGAACGCACCACAGAGCGCACCAGCGCCCCTGTAGCGGGGTTCTCAGCCTCAGTCACCCTCTCTGTCATCGTCTGCGTGTCCGCGATGTACAGGCACTCCTCAGCGATGGCGTCGTAGCCAATATCCCTCGCACGCGAGATGGCTGCGGAAAGAGCGTCGTCGCGCCCCATCCAATCGTAAACCGTCCTCCACGCAGGGAAGCCTTCGTTCTCTCTACATATCTGTCTAAGTGGTATTCCCTCACTCAACTGCTCACAGATGATGCGTGCTATCTCAGGGTCGTACTTTGAGGGGCGTCCAGTCTTCTTGGGCGCTACAGGGTTCTTTTTGGGCGCGAGGCTACCCTCGTTACCCTCTGCGGGCTTGGGTGTCTTGGCGGGCCTCTTAGGCGCGTCCTTGATGGTTTTCGGCATTACCCGCAGTCCCTTGAGTAGGAAGGTGGGGGCTGCGCGTGATTGTCTAGATCAATCCCTCGCGTCGAGTCAAACGACTGCGATGCAGCCCCCGAAATAGGACTGTAGCACCTAGCGTGAGGTCGCGTGCAACTATTTCACAACCGCACCCTTTTGTTGCTGTAACCGTTTCGGTTCAGGTTCGACGTCGCTTCTCACAACCTTCGGATTCTGGTCTGCTGGTAGTCCCGTTCGATCTGCTCCTTGCTGATTCCCAAATTGACGAACCGGGTGTGCTTTTGGTCTGGAGGTATCAGCTTCGGGGGGTAAAGCCATGACGGCATCGCGTCTGTGCTTAGCTGCATTTTAGATTGCTTTCTCTTTGGCATTTCAGTTCCTTGTTATTTTCCCGTAATCCAACTCGGTTGCTTTCTTTCCAGACACGCTTGGCAGCGCCACGATTTGATCCTCCCGCCTCGACCCTTGGAAACTAGCTTCACGCCCTCAGTAATCTGGCATGACCCGCAGAGGCCCGGCTTCCTTTCTTTCGGTTCTTTATTCATTACCATGCTCCCGTAAATATTCCAACCACGACCACTCCCGCTCCGGTCAAGATTCCCTGCGCCCACATCCAAGTTTTCCACATGAGGAAGTCTTTCTCCGTGTACACGCAGCACTCGCCCTGCACTGCATTTTTTTTAGTCATGTGAACAGAGAAAGATAACTTATGATTGTTAGGCACAGGACAAACATCAGCCACAACGCCCAATCGGGCCACGGGTTCACTTGTCCCCCTCGCGTATGGGGGCGCTCTCGTTCAGGGTGGGGGCGCTCATACCGGAGTCACCGGCTGGCAGAACTTGCGGATCATGTCTTTGTAGCAAGTCATGCAGTAATCCCCCTCTAACT
>Ga0114979_10000487_pt1 | contig 26306 bp, 35 predicted proteins | sample S_140625_EF_Meta_FD_87315 | JGI IMG/M metagenome (GOLD analysis project Ga0114979, IMG submission 87315) | Freshwater microbial communities from Lake Simoncouche, Canada to study carbon cycling - S_140625_EF_MetaG | ecosystem: Environmental > Aquatic > Freshwater > Lake | place: Lake...
AAATATATCGGTGTAGCTCATTGGCAGAGCGGGAGTCTCCAAAACTCCGCAAGCCAGAGTTCGACTCTCTGCACCTTCGCCAGATATATAGAAATATGTTAAAAAAGATTTGGTCCATTTTGCTACCCCCTATTGTCATAGTTAACTTCGGTTTAGCTATCAGTAATCTCATATCTACTAGATCAAACAATATGATGTTGATCGAGCTTGTTTCTAGAAAAAGTGCGATTGAGTGAAAATAGTTGTTGACATTTGTATCTAGATGGGTTATAGTAATATTGTATATGAGTAGTATGAGCAAGGGAGAACAGATGATGTTGAAAGCTACAGTGGTTCGGGAATGGGCAGAAGTCAAGCGCAACGGTTTCAAAGTCGAAGATTGGTCTTGGGCTGTGACGTTCCGCAAAGATGGTCAGTTGATTGACGAACACTACTACAGCACTGCTAAGGTCGCTAAAGCTGCAGCTCACTTGTTTGAAATTGGTCGCTACACGATCAGCGAGTTTGGAGGAGTAAAGATCTGATGCCTAAGTTCATCATCGCAATTTGCTGGTTTGGTATGGTTAGTATTCCTTTCGCTTACTACTTCGCGGTCTCAGCTATTCCGCAATAAATAAAGTCCGAGTGTAGCGCAGTCTGGTAGCGCAATTGCTTTGGGAGCAATGGGTCGGGAGTTCGAATCTCTTCACTCGGACCAAGAACGCCATCGATCGATCTTAGATCGTTCATCGGTTGATGGTGAATTAAGAACGGTCTATACTGTAACTGCCGGTCGGTTACAGATGAAATCAAATGCTTCTATTCCTCGATAGGAATGGGTATAGGGCCGGCCAAATTATAAGGGTGAAAGAAGATAGTCATGGTTGACGACCCTAGTTGTAAACAGAGTTGTTGGGAAGAGGAGAAATGGTGACCAGCGCGGCTTTGAACCGTTGCTATTGTAGGTTCGAATCCTACCTTCCCATCCAAAGAAAGTGTGTGGTGCTAGAATGCTACACACCTGCCTATGATCATGGTTGATTTGCTATATGTTCTAGCATGAGGCAAGCAGGATCGTTCCCTGCCATGGGCTTTCAATTATCAAAGTATGCAGCAGTGAGTCGAGTGGTCGAAGACGGCGGACTGTAAATCCGTTCTGTAAAAAGCGCGTTGGTTCGAATCCAGCCTGCTGCACCAAAATAACTGTTGACTTCTGTGTTCAAAGGTGTTATATTAATTACATCGAAGGAGATAAGAGATGATACACAGCGGAACACTAAGCTATTTGAACAGCGTACATCGTTCGTACGGTGTTTGGAAATATACCATGGTTACGTTAAAGCGTTGGTCTAACGGTAAGATGACTGTGATGTTCAAGGAGAAAGAAGTATGAAAACTTATCCGATTAAAATTGAACCAGATATTTACCAGTATGGTGATAGTGTGTTTGTGTGGTTTGACGAGACTGGTGGTGTTGGTGGTGCTTCCAACTACCTTGAAGAAGCAAGAGCACAGATGACCAGATATGCGGAGAGCATGAATGAAACGAAAACAGAAAGAGCTTCCCAAAGCTCGTAATCCTTACGTAGAGCACATCCGCTTTAAGGTGGTTGGTGCTCATGGGAAAAGCAAGAAGGTTCAACGCCGTGATGACAAGATGGCTTTGAGGAATGGATCGGTAGCTGAGTTGGTTTAGCGATGGACTTTTAATCCGTGTCAACCTGGGTTCGAACCCCAGTCGATCCACCATTACTTTGATGATACACTGTGAACAATGGAGGAAGACGGTTCAATTCCGTTTGTGAGGTGGTCCTCATTTGCCGACGGGCATCCGTGGTTCGAGTCCACAAATAGTGTATCTTCTAAGTAATGCGGGTGTAGCTCAGTGGTAGAGCGCTATCCTTCCAAGTTAGATGTCGTGGGTTCGACCCCCATCTCCCGCTCCAATTTAGCTTCCTAAGCATTGCTGGCGATGCAACGGTTTTGTAGTCCGAAGATAGAGTGTTCGATTCACTCAGGAAGCACCATTCAATGTAAAGGTAATACTGTGAAACTTTGTGAAGATTATACCTATAAAGCTGGACATAGTTTTTACACTATTGGAGAAAGTTTATCCGAAAGCTTACGCTTCTATTATATAAGTGGAGGTGGCATATTGGGCGGGGGCACAATCAAAGATAATGAAACTTTAGAAGAAGCAGTAATATCTAGGTTGAAGCGAGAAAAACGCATATAAATATTCCAAAAGGAGTATTTCATGCTACAATTTATTGAATTCTTAAATGAACACGTTTTGTCTATAGGGTATAATCCTGCGCATGAAAAGTTTCGTGAAAAGCATCGCCAGGAAATTCATGATTTGATGCATCACGGTTATAAAAAGATTGGTGGCTATAGCGGGCACGAATCAGGTTCGCCTGAAGAATCAAAAGCAATTCATAATGATATATCTGATCACGACATCAAAGCTGTAGTTCGTAATGGCAAGATCAGTGCTGTGAACATCTATAAGAATCAGAAAGGCCGCAAATTAATAGCTGCGGCTACTGATAGGACTGAGCAGGGTAAGCGCGATTGGACAAAGATTTCGACTGAAGACAATCAGCATAAAAGAGCTTGGGGCGAAGTTTCTGGTGCAGTCGAACACGTGCATAAAAAGATTGGGTTTCCAAAGATTCCTTCTTCAAAAGCAAAAGAATTAATCGGTAAAGACGTGACTCCAAAACCAGGTGATAATTATGAATATTCTCGTAAGATTGGTAAGGAAGTTCACTCAAAAACTATGATGGGGCATTATAAAGATAAATAATACCAGTTTTAGTATCGACAGGCGGCGTAGTTACACGGTCTTAGACGCCTCTCATAGAAGCGCACCATTAAGACGAGGTCGGGAGAGATGCTTCCCATAAAGCAAATCATAACCTTGGGAACCCGGACGCTGAAAAGGGGATGCATACCCGTTCCTGTCGATACTAAAGCTGGAATTGGAGATTTGTTATGAAGATTGGATTCACCTGCTCGACGTTTGACCTATTGCACTCAGGTCATATCCTTATGCTTGAAGAGTGCAGAAAAAACTGTGACTATCTTCTAGTCGGCCTTCAGTCAGATCCTACTCTCGATCGGCCAGACACCAAGAATAAACCTTCTCAAGGAATGTATGAGCGCTGGGTTCAACTCAAAGGATGCAAGTACGTTTATGAAGTACTTCCCTATTCTACTGAAGAAGACTTGATGAATCTACTTGCAACTCAGCAAATTGATATTCGTTTTGTTGGCGAAGACTATAGGAATTTAGACTTCACAGGTAAAAAGTTTTGCGAAGAGAACAACATTGAAATCTTCTATAATTCCAGGAAACATTCCTACTCTACAACAGACCTTAGGAAGCGAATGGCTCTTAAGTAAAAGCGTACTTTTTCAAAAATAGTTGTTGACATTCTGTTGAAACTTTGATAGTATCTAAGAGTAAGGTATGGAAAATGGAAAATTCAAATGACTCAGCCAAGAACATCTGAAGCTTATCGTTTCACAGTAGACTCGATTAACAATCCTCAGATTGAACACGAACGTCAACGTGTTAAGCGCATCAACCGATTGATGCGCCTCTATGACATGAATACTAAAATCGCCAGTGATATGGGTGTATTCTCGGGTAAAACTCCTGAGCGGACGATTCGTTTTGTAGTTCGAGTTCGTCCACGTCTTGGAAAACACAACATTCATGCGCATCTGTATCGTGTTGGTGGACCCCTTCATCGTCCAACATCTCAAGACATTCGTCCAGAACATGCTACTCGCTTTGACGTTTATGTTAACGAAGTTAAAAAAGCTTTTACGGGGAAATAAGATGAACATCAGTGAACTCTTGTCTATCGCAAATCGTCTTGAAGACGCCATGTGGGAATGCTTGGAGCAGCGTTCTCCGACTGGTGATCCACTTCATGATCTCGTTATGACAGTCACGAAATTTGCTAAAGGCCTTCGTCAAGAAGCCGGTGAACTGGAACGTGAGATGGTGAATTACTATGGAGTCGCCGAATAACTTAGAAAAAGATCAAGACTTCATTCGCGCATTCTGGAACTGGTTCGACTCATTAAATATAACTGAGAAGAGCCGGTTCTGGTACTATCAGAATGACATGGCTAAAATATACTTTTATTTTAAGCACTATGACAAAATACGCGCGGATAGTCTTGCAAAAGACGGGTTATAAACAGCTCAAAAACAGTTGGAAGATATTTAGTTCTTTCGACTCAGATCTTATTGATAAACTTAATGAAATCTACATTAAGTATTGCCGATATAAAAAGTTTGATAGTGTTATGCCTATGTTCTATGGAGAATGGTGTAACACGAATAATAACGTCATAGGATACTATGACGACAAATGTTTAGTTGCCTTTAGTCTAATACGTATTCATGATGATCAAAACGTTGAGTGTGTGCAGTTTGCGTGGGACTATGAAAATCCTAAACTTAGGTTGGGTATCAAGAGCTTAAAGCACGAGTGCGCCTTTTATAGAGACAGACAGTTTAAGTATATGTATCTTGGCGAAGTTCAAGAATATAAGAAAAACTTTGAAGGCTACGAAGAATTAGGACCGATATAATGGACATCTATCACGTATGGGCAAATAAATCTAGTTTCGTTTCAGACGAAGAGTGGGTAGCTAACATGCGCTCATTTCTTGATGCGCTTGTTAAAGAAGATAAGATGGTGTCTTATAGAATCACTCGTTGTAAGATGGGATTCCGAAGTCTAGATATTCCAGAATGGCATATCATGATGGAGTTCACTGGCATGGCGCAAATGGATAATGCATTCAAGCGTGTAGCAAAACGTGAAGGTGAACTCGAATCTAAACATGTGAGTTTCAATCAGTACGTAGGGGATGACATTCAGCACGCCCTCTATCGTGATTGGCCAGATTAAAGCATTGCCCGCGTGGTGTAATGGTAGCCACAGGAGACTTAAAATCTCCCGCCTAGTGCGTGTCGGTTCGAGTCCGACCGTGGGCACCAAATTATGGAAGTGGGTGTTGGACACAAGAGGGCCTTATAAACCCTTTAGCAGTAGATGACTGTTCTGGACCGGGATCGAAACCCGGCACTTCTACCATGGTTACGTAGCTCAGTTGGATAGAGCATCGGTTTCCTAAACCGAGGGTCGAATGTTCAAGTCATTCCGTGACCACCATTAAATACTTCTAGATTCTGAATTTATCTGGTTGATTAATGATTGAAATTAATAAGAAACATCTCACTCTCATCTGCTTTAGAGGCGGTTATGGGGGTGATTTTTTATGCGGTCTAATAGATCAAGCATTAAACAATTCTCAACTTATACAAAGAGATTTGAATAATAGGTATAGCTTTTATAATTACATTTTCCCATTTGATCAAAAAATAAAAAATCTTCAGGGGATCTTAAGATATTATTACGCACAAAAAGACAAAAAAATAAGCCGGCCTAATTTGTGGGATGATAATTATGAGAAAATCTATAATATGTGTTATGATGAAGATGCAATTTCATTTTCTAATAATATTTTAGAGTATATAAAATCTCTGTTACATCTAAAATATGAATATAACGTTGGAAGTATACACTTCATGGGAGGGGTTCCAACTTTTGATTTAAGAAATATTCACGATCAAATGTCTATTATCTTTCTTGAAAATAACAATGATCTTTACTTTCATTATTTTCATGTTCTTTTTGAAATTAAACTTAACTATAGAAAATTAAAAAATCGCAAATACGTGAATAAAACGCCAGCGGAGTGGGATTCACCGCCCTACGCTATTAACATCGATGCCGGTAAACTTTTCTTTGAAGATACATTAGATAATACTATCTCTGAAACTCTTTCTAAGATCATTGGCAAAGAGATAATTATAGACATTGATGAACTTAAAAGATATCGGTTTGATAATGAAAAGATATTAATTCAATACTTTGGTGAAGATTTTAAGTCTCTTGACGCATCTTCTTTTATGGAAAGAAAATATGAACTATTTGATAGCGTGTTAAATGCAAAGTAGAAAAATAGAAATGAAATATGAAGATCTAACAGAAGAACACTTGGGAACTAAAAGACAGCGCCCAATGTACGTGTCTGCGTTTGTTAATCTTCGAAAATCGATGTCAATGAATGACTATCCAAAAGACTATAGCTATTATACTAAGTTTTTTCTGTCCGAGATTGACACCTGGATCCAATCACACGCCTTTGTCAAGTACTATGGGTTAGAGGATTTCCAGCGAAGAGACGTGATTCTTGGAACTACACATCAGATTGATGAGCTTCATTGGAATTACAAAGGAAGAATCGCTGTGATGGAGGGCGAATATAAGTATCATCGAAGATTGACTGATTATAAAGTCAAACAGGTGAATGATTATAAAAAGCTTTCTGAGGGAGACGTATTCGTAGCATCGATGCCAAGTTGCATAACTACGAATGGTCACGAAGACTTTGAACAATTGCTAGATCACTGCTTAGTAAAAAAGATTCCTGTTCACATTGATGGTGCATGGTTCGGGCAGTGCAGAAACTTTGAACTTGATGTTTCTCATCCGGCTATTCAATCGGTGAGTGTGAGCTTATCTAAAGCGCTCGGGATGGGTAGTAACCGCATTGGTATAAGGTACACCCGTGAGAAGGTTAATGGCCCTATTGCTATTATGAATGACTACGATTACGTTAACATATCAGACATGTGGCTCGGTGTTGAAAGTATGCGCCGGTTTGGATCAGATTTTTGGTGGAAGAATTACGGTGAACTATACTCAAAAGTGTGTAAAGACTTCAACCTCGAAGAGACCGACAGCATTCACCTCGGCCGTAGTGGGGATAAATATTATGGAATCCGAGCGCCGTTGAGATTACTAATTGATGGAAAGTTTGACATTCGAGGAACCGACGCCGGTTTGAATGATATCGAAAGAGGTGAAAGAAATGATTGAATACGGAAGCTTTGAAATAGACTTAGATTTAAAGCGTTTTCAAGATGAAGCAGAATTAGCTCTTGCTAGCACCGAAGCTAAGATAACCGGTTCAAAGGGTCTGAATAGATACTATAAAATTCAGGGCGAATCTGATCGTATCTTAGTCGATTTTTTAGAAAACCATTTCTTAAAAAAATTCGGATGGCACACTGAGTATTTCAACTCAGGTGAGCCGGCTGGTTTACACACCGATGGCGCAGTATATAAAGGCCGCAAAGATGTAGTTGGCGTGATCATACCACTCAAATACGAATGTGAAAATACTCCACATACTGTATTGTATGATAGGATTGAAACCGAGTATAAAAAACTCATGTTTGGAAAAGGTGAAATGCGATATCGCGATACTGGCGAAGTTTTTAAATATCGCGATAAACATGTACACGATCCGGAGTCTCTCAAGTACAATCCTAAAGGAACCGCATATTATAAGCAATACGCAGATCTTAAAGTTCATTCTGCTTATAAATGGGAAATTGGAACGATGCTCGTGTTTGATACTCTCAGATGGCATAGTTCTTCTTGGTTTTTATCTACGCCAGATGTACCGGATCAACTTCGCGAATATAAAAGGTCTATCATCGCTTTTGGCGATCTTAAAAATGAATAGCATACTCGTAAATTATACTGGAGGTTTTTGCGGAAGCTTCTTTGCTTCTCTAGTTGCTGAATCTTTAAACCTAGAACATATTTCTTCAACAGAAGAAGAAAAAAACCTCTATTTTTTTAATTCGTTAAACGATATAGATGTGAAGCATATTAAAATGCTAGGCAAACTATTTGAAATTAAACGCGGCGAATTAGACTATGAAGATTTAAAATGCGTAGCTAAAAATAAATTAGATGATTTTTATACCATGTTGTTTTCGCTTTACAATATATTAAGAGATCCTGACGATGATAAATTCTTTGAAAATATGAAAGATCATTATAAAGATCTAATGAAGACTCAAAAGAAAGAATTCTTTGTAGCCACTATTCATTATGCCTTCTATTATAAGAATAATATAAAATTTTCTATACATGAAATTTTTCCAGATTCATCTGTTTTACATGTCATTTCTGAAAATAAAAGGCATGGCAGATACTTTAATATGCTATTTCATTATAAATCAAAAGACAACGTTGCTGATCAAGCTCTTCAATTAAAAACTTTAAGCCGTGTGAGTCTCCAAAAAGAGATAATAAATCCTAGGAATCCAAGTTTAAGTGATATAAGATCCATTCCAGTAGATATGGGAAAGCTCGTATTTGAAAGAGATTTTAATCACCTAAAAGAAATAGAACTTAATCTCTCTAATAAACTACAAAAAGAAGTTGTGTTTGATCGCGATAGGTTTAACAAATACGCTGATAAAAATGTTGAGATTATAAAGTCGATTCTAGGCAATGACTTTGAGAATCAAAGCGAAAAAGAGCAAATAAAGAAGTCTTTAGATTACATTCAAAATAAAGTACGCATAAATGGCCGATGAAAGCACTTTAGTAATTGTAGGATATCCCGCTGGGTTTGGCGGTAATTTTTTTGCTATAACTCTTGAAAATGCTTTGAATTCTAACGATAAAGAAGCTATACCAATAAACACGAGAAATGAGTTTGATTTTAAAACAGAAGTTTTAGGACCAATAAGGTATCGCTTAAAATATCTAATTCCAATCTATAATAAAAAAATTCCAATAAACAAAATTAAAGAATTATATTCAGAAATTCGACTAAAAAACGTTTCTGTGCAAGATTACATAGTTAAAACTTATAAAGAAATATATGATTCTGATAGAACAATTTTTATTAAGAATCTTACTGAATACGTTAAGAAAGATTTAAAACTGAAGCCAGGTGTAAATATAGTCACCGCGGTATATACCACGAAGATAAATGGATTTAGTGTACATGATATACATAACAAAGTTGTATTCTTATTGTTATGCGCCAAAGATGTAAAGCACAGAATTCTTCTTGATCTTTTAGTCTTAATAAAACACGCGCCCGAAAACTCACATTACTCAGATGATTTTTTAGTTGAGATGTTACTGACTGAAATAAAAAATCCAAGGCTTCCAGAGAAATCATTTGATTCGTGTATCCCGATAGAAGTAGGAAACTTATTCCTAAAATATGATGAATCAAACGCCCTAGAAATAGATAGAAAGCTTTCAGAAGTTTTAGGTGTTAATATAATTCTTAATAAAGAATCAATCATGGATTATTGTAAAGCAAATATCGTATTGCTAAATGATTTCTTTGAATTAGACGTTGAAAAAGCTTCTATATTTGATTTAAGAAAAAGATTGCACGATAAGTTTAACATTCCAGTATAAATAAAGTACCTCGTCTTCTCTTGACGGGAAAAGTGTTCTTGCGTGAGCCTGAGCATAAAAACTAAGGAGAATAAATGAAGAAACTAATAATGGTCCTAGTGATAGGGCTTAGTATTATCGTTTCTGCATCAAATACGAATGCACAAGATAACAAATTGATACACTCACTTATATGGAAATATTCCATAGAATATAACGTACCAACGCGCTTCGCAGATTCGATCATTTTCACTGAATCAAAATACGATCCAACTGCGATAGGACAAAGAGGCGAATATGGTCTCGGACAGATACTCTGCTCTACAGCTAGAGGTCTTGGCTTTGATAAAAAATGCGAGTCATTGAAAGATCCAGAAACAAATATAAAATACACGATGATGTATTTAAGATGGTCTTTAGATAAGTCGAATAATGACCTGTGCCACGCCGCGGCTATCTATAGCAGTGGAAGTACTCATAAACCAAAGAAACCTACTCCATATTGTAAACTAATAATGGCTGGAATCAATTGATGAATCATTTTAAAACTGCGTTTGAAATCTCCGGAACCACGAAGAAAAATCATGGTTATCACAGCTTCTACGATCAGATGCTTAGAGGAGTTGAAATTGACTCAGTACTTGAGATTGGTGTTTATCTCGGACAGTCTTTAAAAGCGTGGAAGATGATTTGGCCGAAAGCCGTGATTGAAGCAGTAGACTTCGATAAACGGTATGATGAATCAGTCGGTAAAGAGTTTAATATTTACAACTTCGATTCACGAAAAACAAAATACGTTAATGTCAATATTGATAGAAACTATGATCTCATCATCGATGATGGTCTCCATCACTGGGAAGCGCAGATAGAAACTTTTAACAACTTCAAAAAGTTTGCTAATAAATTCTACGTTATAGAAGATATTACTGGCGAATACTCACAGAAGAAACTTTTCGAAAACTTGCCAAAAGAAGTTTTAGATCGCTCGACTTTATTTGAAGCTTATGGGCCAACTAGGACTTTTACGCACAATGATCATATTGAAAAAGACGCGCAATATAGAGTATTGTTTATAGATTTTAGAAACTAATATTGATAGAAACTTTAATAAATATCAGGCTACCAAGCTACTGCAGAAGATAATGTTTTACATCTATCCTGAGAAAGAGAATAAAAATGAATAATACCACATGGGGTTATCACCTTCTTCTTGACTGCACAGCCGGCGATCAGTATCTAATTGGATCAAAGCAAAACATTCGTGAATTCATCACTGAATTGGTTTGGACCATAGATATGATTGCATTTGGCGAACCGTGGATTGAAAGATTCGCAACACACTCTGAAGATAAAGCCGGCTTTAGTTTTTGTCAAATGATTGAAACTTCAAACATCACTGGACACTTTTGTGATGTAGACGGCAATTTTTATATTGACATTTTTAGTTGCAAGCCTTATAATATAGATATAGTACTTGAATTGGTCAATAGCTATTTCAAGCCACTTAAAATTCGTCAACATTACATCTCCCGCGACGCTTAATAAGAAAGATTTGTTATGAGCATTCAAGTGAACTACGGACCGATGACTGAAATTCAGATGCAGCCGGAAGAAGTCGAGTATATCTCCGGCTGCATTAAAAATATGGGATCAGATGGTCTTATGGTTGAATGGGGATCGGGCGGATCCTCAGTAAAATGGCTCGAGACTATGGTTGAAAACCAGAAACTTGTCTCTATCGAGCACAATCCATCTTGGCACATGAAAGTAAGTGAGTATATAAACACGCGTCCAGAGATTAACTCAAGATTTACTTATATGTTTAAGCCTGAATTATTCGGCTATGAACATGAATATTCTCTACCAAAAGAAGAGAATCCATATGGTCTAGACGATTATATGTGGCCAAAACATCCGCGAATTAAAATCGCAGAAGCTGACATATATTTGATAGACGGAATCGGTCGTGCAACAACTGCTCTTTTGGTCAAGATGCTTTCTTTAAAAGAAGATCCGGTTGTTTTCATCCACGATTATTATGGTGGCCGCGAAAACTGGTATGGTTGGGCCGGAAAGCATTTCTCTAAAGTTGAAAAAATAGGACGAACTCTCGCAAGGTTATATAAATGACGTTTGAAGAATGGTTTAATGAGATCGAAGGCTACGCCACCAGAGGTGAGCGTTTTGAAGATTGGATGTTCTCAATAGGAGATGCTGAGAAGGGTAAAGATTGGTTGCACGCTGCATACAATGCTGGGGTCAGAGAGGGGTCTAAACAACCCGTTCCTTTAACTGTTACGACAGTACCACACATCAAATACCCCACACCATCAAACCCAACCCCTTTGTATCCGCCGCCATTCATCCCTCGGCCTATGCCCACCACACCACCTACGCAGCCGGTATGGCCTGGCGTTAGAAGCTGCTCAAAGTGTGGCATTACTTTGGAGGGTGTAATGGGTTATGTTTGCTCTGATCAAGCGTGCCCAACCTTTAAGCATACATGGAGTGGCACAATCACTGGCACAATCACTTCAGGAGACACTGGTCCTTATTTTGGTGGTAGTAGCAATCTTAGCAAGGAAAAGAAATGAAAGTATACATTGGACAAAAATGAAAGGAAAATAATCTTGCGTGTTTTTATCGGACCTTATCGTCGACGTTGGTCGAGCCATATCCATTATGGTTATATGAACAAAAAGTATAATCACGACTGGACTGACAGCACCACAACGTTTGAGCACCTACTAGAGAAGTATGAAAACTTCTTGGATTGGATCTACAACAATACAATCAACAGAGTCTTTGACCTGTTTAAAGAACAAAAGATCAAGGTTCGTATTGATGACTATGATGTGTGGAGCATGGATGATACTCTTGCTCTTATCATTTTGCCTATGTTGAAGAAACTCAAACAACACAAGCACGGTTCAGCATATGTTGACAACGACGATGTTTCACCAGAGCTGCAGTATACACCAGATCCTGGAAATCCTGATAACCCAGACCATGACAACTTGATCGAGAAGCGTTGGACCTATGTGCTTGACGAGATGATTTGGGCATTTGAGTGGAAACTTAAAAATGACTATTTGTATGACGACAGTTACAAAGACCTTCAAAAGCGGATGACCAACGGCTTCCGTTTGTTTGGAAAATATTATGAGTCTCTGTGGGACTGAGTTTATGAGTCAATGAACTCGTGATGGTTTAAGTAGAACTGACCAACTAAACTTTTATCTTTGGGCATCATTGGGTCGTCGGGGCCATCCCATCTCGTCGACTTCTTAATCATAAAGTGAATGTTCTTTGAATGAGCGAGATTGCGGGCTTTTTCTATATCTTGCTCATTAAACGAGAATGGAATGTATTGCCAACGAATTCTAACATCGAATTCTTTTGAACCCATTTCAAGAATATCAATAACTTTCTCAAAATCTTCATCAGTAAAATTAACGCGATAACCGCCAACACTTCCGTAGTATCCATCGATCGCAAAGTTAACTTGGTCAGTGATGTCAAGCATCGCGAAAAGTTCGCGAAAGAATTCTTTAGTCTTTCCGGAACCATTAGTCGAGATCCAAACACTCTTACCCGCTGACTTTAGCTTCTTTACTATCCCAAGAAAGTTTGGGTGATATATTGGATCTCCATAAGAACCACTGAGGATGATCTTATTGAAATTAGAAGCGCAGTAGAAGTCGACAAGTTCCATAGTCATGTCGACGTTGGGCAGTTTCTCATTCTTTTTCATGATTGTGCGTTCACACTTGGGGCACTCGAGACGACATCTGGTAGTGAGTTCAAGAGATGCTGTTTTAGCCATATTCAATTTCCTGCCCATTAGTAATCATAAATGGATTTTCTTTACCCGCGTCGACTACCTGCTTCGAGCACTTGAGTTTACAAAACTTTGGTGCTTCTGATATGCCAGATTCTATGTTTCCAATCCACTCTAAAAAAGCTGGTTGTTTATGGAACTTACCTAAGTCTGACACAGACTTTATTTTAAAGTCTTCGCCAGAAAAGATTAGTTCTTTAAATTTAGAATCGTATTGGGGAACATTGCAGCATGGAACCCAGTGACCGGTTGCGGTGATCTGGTGTTCCCCATCAGTCTTGCATTTTGGGATTATTTGTGCGTTTCTCATAATAACCATTGACATTTACCACTGTACTATATATACTTGTAATATAAGATTCTTATGGTTCCGTAGCTCAGCTGGATAGAGCAAGAGATTTCTAATCTCAAGGTCGGAGGTTCGAATCCTCCCGGAATCACCATTATTGGAGACGTGAATGAAAGTAGAAGTCGTAGCCGTTACTAAACCTAAAGATGATAATATTAGCGTAGATGAATTCATTGCCTATGTTGCAAGGGTTTCAAATCCAGATAATCAAAAAAATCATGAGTCTGCTCCAAAGCTTCTTAGTTACTTAATCAATAATGATCACTGGTCACCACTTGAGATGGCGCACGTAGTGATGGAAATTAATACTACACGTGACATTGCAAGACAGATTCTGCGACATCGTTCATTCTCATTCCAAGAGTTTTCTCAGCGTTATGCAGATCCCACGAAAGACTTAGGTTTTGTTAGTCGCGAAGCTCGATTACAGGACTCAAAGAATCGTCAAAACTCGATTGAAACAGACGATGAAGAATTGCAGCATCAATGGGCTGCGGCACAACAAACTGTAATTGCTATGGCCACCAAAGCATATGATTGGGCGATTAATCATAATATTGCTAAAGAACAAGCGCGAGTTGTGTTGCCGGAAGGATTGACTGTATCCCGCATGTATATGACTGGATCTGTTCGCTCATGGATTCATTATTGTCAACTTCGAATGGCGTCAGGCACGCAGAAAGAACACCGAGAAGTAGCAACCGAGTGTTGGAATAATCTAATCTTGGAATTTCCATCGCTTAAAGAATTGAACCTAACTGAAAAATGATTACGTTTAAGAATACTAAACTCATCGATAAACAGTCTTTTAAGCATTGCAAGTCACTGTCTGAATTCATTTTAGACAAGTTCTTTACGAAGCAGAAGCAATTAAAGATGCACATTGACATTCACTTTGTTAAAGGATTGTTTGAAAATGAAAACAGCTTTGGTAATTGCGTATGGGAAGACGAACATCGCAGAGGTAATGAGTTTACAATTCAAATTGAGCCAGAACAAAAGATTAACCTTCTGTTAAATACTATTGCGCATGAGATGATTCACGTAAAACAATGGGCAAAAGGCGAATACTACGAGCTCGTGTATGAACCTAAAGTCTATAAGTTCAACGGAAAAAGAGTTGACTCTACTAAAATCGATTATTGGGATAGACCTTGGGAAATAGAAGCTAATGGTCGTGCAATCGGACTAGTTGTTCAATGGGCTAAAAAAAATGAGATCTCTCATGAAGATTTAGTTTTTGATGGTTAATGTTTAGAAAGAAATAAATGAAACCACTTTGCTACGCACCATTTATTGGTATGTATGTATCTACTAAAAATGGATACGCGCCTTGTTGCGAATCAGAAACTTTTAAAGCCGCCGGTCCGAAGCAATTCTGGACCGGCGAAGATTTATCTGCAATACGCAAAGACTTACTCGAAGGTAAGTTTCCAGATAGTTGCGCTATATGCATGAAGAAAGTTTCGCTTGGTTTGCAGAGCGATGTTGAATATTGGAATAATGAATATAACGCGCTTGAAAGGCCTGACATTTCGAAATTAACAGGACCGATGATTCTAGATTATAGACCATCGAACCATTGCAATCTAAAATGCAGAATGTGTGGACCTGGCGCGTCAAGTTCTATTGAAAATGAAGTCAAAGCTAATCCAGAACTTATTGAATGGTTTGGAAGACCTAAAGATGATCTTGATATACATGATCAAATGATTGAGTACATTCAAGAAATTAATTTGGTTAAAATTAAAATCATTGGCGGTGAACCAGCTATTGATCCTGGTATATGGAAATTCATCGATGTTGTATCTAAATTTAATCCAAAACCAACATTAAAAATAACTACAAACGGAACTAGTTCAAATCCCAAATTTATTGAATTACTTAATAGGTTTGAAAAGATTGTAATTACATTTAGCGTCGATGCAATTGGCGCCGAATACGATTATATAAGAACTAACGCTCGATGGAAAAAGACTGAGAAAAACATCTTAAATTTTATGCAAAACAAAAACAATAAATTTAGTTTTAATGTTGTTCTTACACCATTCAACATTTTTTCATTGAATCCACTCATAGACTGGTTTGACAGCCTAATGCTCAGTGGTCATAAATTCCAAGTAAACTTCATGGATTCTGACGATGCGGTGACTAGTCTATCTGCTATTCTTCCTGAGCATATTGATGACGCACTTAACTCTTTAAATATGAAGAAGCTAAAGAACATAGATTGCGCTGAGCTTATGTACATACTAGAAAGTGCTTCATTTAACGAAAAAGCTCACGCATCTTTCAAAGGATTTGCTGCTGCTTTAGACAAAGTCAGAAAAACTCACATCATCGATTTAGATCATAGGTTTAATAGTTACATTGAAAAAGCTCCCGTCTGATACATTCTGCATTCTTCCTTGGATTCACCTTAGCACAAGACCCGATGGTTTAATGCGCGTTTGCTGTACAGCAAACGCTTCATCCGTTGGGCCAACTAATGATAAAATTCATGGCGGTCAGGTTGGCATTCTAAAAACTGAAAATGGAAAACCTAATAATTTAAACATCTCAGATTTTTTATCGAGCTGGAACTCTACGTATATGAAGAACATTCGAACGCAGATGCTCGATGGCGAAAAGCCCGCATCTTGCTTGAAGTGCTTCAAAGAAGAAGCATCCGGATATGTTAGCAAACGCAAGTGGGAGACCGAGTATTGGTCAAAGCGTGTTGACATTGAAAGACTAGTTGACAATACTGAATGGGACGGATCCGTTCCTCCCGAGTTAGTATACATCGATCTTCGCTTTGGCAATAAATGTCAACTGGCTTGCGTGATGTGTAGTCCGCACGATAGTTCAAGTTGGATTAAAGATCACAAAACTATGTTTTCGAAAGTTAAGAACAAATCCCTTAAAGAGAATATGGCGTGGGATAATAAAGGTTCATATAATGGATCTAGTTATAATTGGCACAAGAATAACCCAACTTTCTGGAATCAATTCTACGAACAAATACCACACATGCAACAGATCTATTTTGCAGGTGGTGAGAGCACAATCATCGAAGAACATTATTCTATTCTAGAAAAATGCATTGAGCTTGGTCATGCTAAGAATCTCGAGATTAGATATAACTCAAATGCTGTCGAATGGAGAGAAGATCTATTTGATCTATGGAAAGAGTTTAAACTCGTGAGGTTTCACTATTCAGTCGATGACATCTTTGCGAGAAATGAATATATCCGCTATCCGTCTAAGTGGGAGAGAACTCAGGAAGTTTTCCACATCCTTGATAAAGAGTCGCCTGACAACACTGAAGTAACTATTGCATGTTCCGTTCAGTTCTTGAATGTTTACTACCTTCCTGAGTTTATCAAATGGAAACTTGAGCAGAACTTTCAAAAGATTAACGTCTTCCCACAAACGGGTGGTGGCGTAAACTTTCACTTCGTTTATCATCCTGCGCACCTTAACGTCAAAGTTTTACCCGCATGGTTTAAAGCTGAAATAAGAAAGAAGTATGAGGAATTCATTCCATGGTGGGAAGCTAATTGGAAGCTCGGCGTCAAAGGCGACACGACTTTCGATGAATGGAGAGATAATAAGTATGGTGTTAAAACATTATACAGCATCCTCGATTTTATGGAAGCTGATGACTGGAGCGTACGCCTTCAAGAGACTAAAGAGTTTCTACAATTATGCGATAACCAACGTGGAATAAGCTTTGCCGAAACGTTTCCGGAAATGAAAGATGTTTTCACTCGAAAAGATAAATAGAGAATAAGATATTGTCTGGAGACACAGCATGAAACTTTTTAAAGACTTTTTAGAAGAAGCTACTATTTTAGCCAGTGGGCAATCTGCCGAAAGACATACTGGAAAATACATCACGCCATATATTGCAGGTGGTTCTAAGCACGCAGAAGGTACACACACGATGGCTTCAAGTCATAGTGGAATCTCAGCCGGTGACAGCGTAACTATTCACAGTCATAACGTAGATGAAAAAGGTGTTCATCACGTAGTTGTATCTAAGGCTGGGTCTAATCAAAAAGTCACTATCCCGACTAATAAGTTGAATAAACCAACCGTTGCAAATAACAAAGGTTTAGAGCAAGAAGGAAAGCTCGTATCTCATCTAAATAAACTTGGTCTTATGTCAGGCGGCGGTGCTGGTTCAACTGCGGGTAACGACTTCCATCTGATCGATAAACGCGGTAATAAACAAAGTAAAATCCCCGGTTCTGCTGGTACACACTCTGAGAATGAATCTGGTCTTCATGGCGAACACAAATCAGATATTAAAACTACCGCGTTTGGGCAGATCACATTGTCAAGACATCCGGAAACCGGAAAGTGGCACATTGACGATAAAGCTAGAGCAAAGCGTCCAGAATACGCTAAACACGTAGAGAACGCAACCGTTACTATTAATGGTAAAAAGAAGAATCTTTTACAACATCTCAATGACACGGAACCGCACGGTACATCGAACAAGAGTGGATTCCATTCAGATCATACCGATCTTAGTCCAGCTCACTCTTATATGAGAGATCACCATGTAGATGCTGTGCACATCGATACGCATGGTACCTATAGAGCAGGCATGAGTGAGAAGACAGATAGACATAAACTAGGGTTGCCAGCATTAAAAGGTGAGGGACGGTTTAGAGTTCGTCAGAAGACTGACAACGCAAATAAAAGAACTGTTCAGTTTGGAATTACTAAACTCGATAAATCACCAATTAATATCGGCACCGATGAAGGTGCAAAAAACATAGCAAAGACGCTGGGACACTAAATGCTCACCTTTCAATCATTCATTACAGAAGTCAAAGCCGTTGGCACTTCAATTGAAAGTGAGCAACTAGGCCATCTCACTCATGCTAAAGCTATTGAACACGAATCACCTCAGCATCATATGCTTGGGCACGATCTAATTCGTCAATTTCACAATGCAAGAATGGGAAAATCTAACCCGGTAAAAGCCTCACTTAAAACTGATGGCGGTGCATCTATTCACATTATCCATGACGAAAAAGGCGTGGGGGTTTCTGACAAACACAGGTTTGTGCGCGGCGTAGTTGCTCGTACCCCAGAAGAGATTGATAAACACTTTGGTCACGCACCAGGATATGCAGCTGCTCTCAAACATGTTCTCACGCATGGTCACGAAGTAGTTAATAAAGGTCACCACGTACAAGGTGATATGCTTTATACGCCTTCTGATGAGACTACCAAAAGAGGCGAACACACGTCTATGACGCCTAATAGGATTACCTATAAGGCTAAGACTAAAGCTCCTCTGGGTATAGCTCTTCATACCGAATATAAAGATGGTAAGGCACAAGCACTTTCTAAAGGCGCTACTAAGAAGTCGCCTAATATCTTTACACCTGAGCACGAGTATCATCCAGAGCCGAGCACCTATTCTGAGAAAGATCGTGCAGCAACTGAGCATCACCTGAATGCGGCTAAAGCACTTTTGACTGGTCACACCTCAAAGCACCTCACGCCTGAGCATCAGATGCACTTTGCAACCTATATTAATAGAACTACCCGTAAAGGCGAGACTCCATCTGTAAATGGATACAAGAAGCACCTTGAAGGTGAAGGTACTAAAGCAGCGGGTAAAGTAAAGACTCCAGCTGCTAAAGAAAGAAAAGTTGCTGAGCATGCATCTTTAATATCTCACGTTGATAAGAACGCTAGTCACTTTCAACGGTCTCTCGATATTCACCACCATCTTGAGCAAGCTACTGAACATGTTCTTAAAGGCGTTGAACACCCGGATATGCAAACACATATTGATGGTAAAAAATCAGCCGGCGAAGGCATCGTTCTTCAGAAAGCTGGACGTCCTATTGCTAAGTTAGTTCCTAAAACAGTGTCAAATGCAATCTTGAACAATACAAGATTTAAAAAGCCAGAGTGATTTGAATATTGGAAGATTGGTCAAAGCTTATAACCGTAAATTTTGTAGGTGGATTCTGTGGAGATTTCATCTGTTCTTTAGCATATAATAGTTATTATAACAGAGAAATATTTCTTGATGATAGAGTAACAAAAGCTACGCACATTCCAACAAATGAAAGTCTTCCGTGCTTAATATATGATGGGGAAACATTTAAAGATTTTGACTTACTAACTCACATTTATTATAATCACGATCTTTTTCAGACATTAGTTGATTACAATGCACATATTAATAAAAACTTTGGGTTCTCAGAACTTCGGTACGAACAACTATCAAAGATATATTTAGTATGTTACGATAAAGATCGTGATGTTTTTATAAAAAACGTACAAGAATTCTGTAGATCTATAATTCCAGGTAATCTTAAAGACTTTGTAATTCTGCCACACACTACATCAGACAATAGGATTCCTGAGTTTTATTTAAGCAATATGTTTCCTAAATCTAATAATTTAACTATCGTTTGCTCAGATGATAGATTTAATAAGTATTTTCGACTTCTTGGTTATCATAAATTCTATGGAAAATTATATAATAACGATATAAAAGAATCAATGAAGATTTGGAATTCATTTAATTCTGGATTATTATCCACTTTTCAAAGGTCGTATTTTAAAGATCTTCCAGGATCTAATGAAACTAAGATTTACATAGATAGATTCTTATTTGACTATGACGCCAGTTATATTGAAGAGATGGAAGCAATCTTTTCAAATATAATGAACGCTGAAATAAAATATGATAGAAATAAAATAAAAAATTATCGAGAATTGAATAGATCTATAATGGCAAAGTATCTTGAAATAGAACCCGATTTTGATCACACTAATCTTGAAAATATAAAAAAGATCAATAAATTTATGAATGATATTCACGGTGCTTCACAATAATCTCATAACCATAAACTATCCTCACGGTTATCATGGCGACTTAATAGCTTGTTTAATAACCAATACGCGGCCGAATCTGTCCAAAAGCCTCACTGCAACTTATACAACTCCCGGAATAATTTCAGCTTTTGGCGTAAAGAATCTCGATATCATAGTTGGGATGCACGATTCGCAAAAGAATAGAGATTTTTTCTTCAGTCAAGACACGAAGTTTGCTAAAAGACAGTGTTACTATTACATTCAGTTACAAGGCGAAGACTTTAGAGAAAACTTAAGTGATAACCTAAGACATCAGTTTTCGCATTTATACGATAAGAAAACTGTTTTTAATACGCATTATTGTAACCATCAAAATTTTCTTCCTCTTCAAGAGATATTTCCAGGATCACTTAACGTTTTTCTCACGTTAGAGAATAAGAACAATAAACCGCTATACGATTTCTTATTCGAATATAAGATACTTAAATACTATAAGAACACTTCTGCTTACGAATTCTTTAAAGATAACTTACACAGCGAACCACATGAAACTGAGACGCCCGTGTACGTTGATAGGTTAATGACAGAAGATGGACTTAAATACGCAAAAGAACTAGAGTCTTTATTTGACTGCAACTTTGATGCTAAACTGTTGAATAGATATAAATTAATGAACGAGCAACTGCTCATGAATAATGGATACGTGTATGAAAATCTTGATCACTGGTAACCCAGAGTTTGGTTTAGCTAAGTCTTTATATAAGATTTATCCAGAAGCCATGTTCGTGAGCAGACACAACGATCACGATATAACCAAGAAAAAGATTCGCGAGCATATTGCGATGGTTTCTCTAGAGTATGATGTATTCATAAACAACTCTGCGCTGCATGCTTTTAATCAGACGCTTCTTCTTGAAGAAATTTATAACGCAGCTGCGAAGATAGGACACCAACTCCACATCATTAATGTAGGAAGCACTACTGATAAGGTGAATGGATCTCGCGTTTGGATGTATAATACTGAGAAGAAAGCTCTCAGGGATATGAACAATACGATGGGTCTCGTTTCAAACTGGCAAAAAAGTTCGGGTCCGAAGGTGTCGTACATTAGCTTCGGTACGCTATCAAATAATCAGCATAAGCATCAAGACAGACAATGCATAGACATCGATGAAGCGGCGTCGTATATAAAATGGATAGTCGATCAACCGAGTTATCTTTCAATAAATGAAATAAGCATCGATAAAATGCAGTGCGAGTCTTGGGATGAATGAATTAAACTGGAGCAACTACGACTTTACAAAAATCCCATTAGACAAGATAGTAAGTATAGGTCAAAGGTCTATGCTTTATCGTGACTTATTCGTAGTCAGTTGGATCTTAGGTAGATTCTGCAATTATAGTTGCTCGTATTGCTGGCCATACGCGCATAGTCGGATTAAAGATCATAGATCTACTGAACTGTGCCTAAAAACAGTCGATGAGATTAAGCGCCAATCTAGGTTAAATGGATTCAATAGTTATCACTTCAGTCTCTCTGGAGGCGAACCAACGTTCCATCCTGGGTACTTAGACATACTTCAGCACTTAGCTGACGACGTTCCAAACTGTAACTATACGTCTGTTCATATGACGTCTAATTGCTCGCAGAGCATGAAGTTCTTTGAGAAGTATGTGCGTATCGCTTCGAATTTTAATCGTGTTTCGGTTACCGCGTCTTTTCACAAAGAACATCTTAACACTCCAGAGAAAGTTGCTGAGTTTGCTGATAAACTCGAGTTCTTTCAAAGTTGGGACATACAGGTTACGATCAACATGGTCATGGTTCCAGAATGGTTCTATGAGTTATACGAAGAGGCGATGTACTTTCACGATCGCGGAATCAACGTTACTCTGAAACCACAAAGTGATCCGAAAGCTTCAGTCGTAGTTCCTGGATATACAGATCACATGTTACAGATCTTATGGAATGGTATGCCGCAAAGATTCTTCACAGATACGAAGAAGCAAATCATTAGGCCTAAAGCAAAGCGCCATCTCGAAGATATAGCTATCGAAAACGATAGTAAAGTTCCGCAAGACTTTCAAGTAGAACTTACCGATGAGCTCGGCAATAAATGGTACATGGATCAATCCGAAAGATTCAACGCTTTCAACTTCAACAAATTTGAAGGATGGATGTGTAACTCTGGTTATCAGTCTTGTATCATTAGAGAACCCGATGGTACAGTTAAGAGAAGTTATAGTTGTCACGATAAACCACTCGGAAACATCGAAACCGGATTTAACTTATTTCCAAAACCCATGCTATGTACTACAAAGACCTGTGTGTCAAGTGCTGATAGCAAGATACCAAAGAGGTTAACAAATGTCTAACGAACAATTTACTTTTAAGCGTGTTAATGGATACGAATGTAAAGTTAGACATGAAATGGTTGATGGTGTTGATGAATGGCTGTGGCCTTGGGACGACCAAGGACTTTGGCTTGGTCCGAGTCAAGAGTGGCCAGCTATGAAGGAGCTTATACTTGAACACTGCAAATCATTTGATACAGTCTTACAGGCCGGTGGTGCATGTGGGATGTATCCAAAACTACTTTCTAATATATTTGAAAGAGTAGTAACATTTGAACCCGATCCAATTAACTTTTTCTTTTTATCACATAATTGTAAAGATCAAAGAATAACTAAGTTAAACGCCGTTTTAGGTAATGATAATAGATGGGCAACATTCAATTATCCTGTTGAAAACAATAGAGGTACTGGATCTGTAAGTTTTAAAGAAGACGATCCTATTTCCGGTAACACACTGATGTTCAAAGGAGACAATATTGTTTTTAAAAAATTAGATCTAATCTATCTTGACGTTGAAGGCAGCGAGTATCACGCCATTACTGGATTGATAAATAACATTAGACTGCATAAACCAGTAATTATATGCGAAAACGCACACGCGGGCCCAATTGATTATCTAGCCAACTTTGGATATTCAGTCGTAGCTCGATCTAACTCGGATACGGTGATGAAAGTCATTGAATAATGGATGAAAAGAAGTTTCTAGAAAATTTTGCTAAGGCTCTTGGGGCCGAAGACACGCTTAATAAACTAGAACAAAAAGAAATTCAGCAAGAAAAAATGCTTAGGGGCATGGCAAAACTCTTAGGTACAGAAGAGCTTTTGGAAGAAATAGAGACTAAAAAAGCTAAAGAAAAAGCGGCAATAGAAGAAAAGAAAGCAAAAGAAAAAGCAGTAATAGAAGAAAAGCGTGAAAAAGAACGTAAACTTTTAGAACAGATGAATGCTGCGCTTTCGCGTCTTGTTTCTACTGCACAACCCGAATATGAAAAAATAATCGAAGAAGAACTCAATGAAGTAATTCCTTTTGTCAATCATCCAGATAAAAGTGTTACTGAAGATATGATCGTAGTTCCTGTAGAAAAAAATCCTTTTAAACCAATTAAACCAAAACAAATAACATTTGAAGATTTACAAGCACAACCAGAACTTCCAGTTGATGATTTCGTTACAGATGCAGTTAAAAATCTTTCAAAAACTGCGACTGGTCAAATACAACAAAAAACAGATGATATTCCTGTAGGATTTAGAAGAGAATTAGATCTTATAAAAAAATCAATCGTCGATCTTCATCTTTTTGCTTCTCGTCATTCGCAGCACGGTGGCGGCGGTGAAGTTAATTTGCGCTATCTAGATGACATTGATAGAACATCAATTGCAGATGGATTATTTTTAAAATATGATGCGGAATCTAAAAAATTCGTATTCGCCGCTCCTTCAGGATCGGCTACAACACTAGAAGGTTTGACTGATATTGTTATCACCGATAAATCCGATGGTGCTATCATACAATATGATGTCAATGATAATAAATACCATATAAAACAACTAGCACTTATAACATCAACTATAGATTCAGGAATTTTTTAAATGTCAGGTCCACCAGCAAATAAAATTCAAATTAAAAGATCGGTTTCTAACGCCGTAGTTACCGGATTATCAAACGGTGAATTAGCGTTTACACAAGTAAGTAACACATTGTTCATTGGATTGCCAGACGGTTCTGGCGTTGTAGCTATTGGCGGGGCTAGATATCCTGGTACGTTAACTGCAAACCAAGCGCTTGTTGCTAACTCGTCTTCTGCAATTGATAAAGTCATTGTTGCAAACGCAGTTATTACGTCAATATATGCTAATGGCGCAGTAGGTACTACTAGTCAAATTCTTGGATCTAATTCATCGGGCGGACTTTTTTGGCGTGATGCTGGGTCTCTTGGTACAAACGTTGATTCTCAATTTGCTTGGACTAATACACAAACGTTTTCTAATACCATTACATTTAATGGCGCCGTTTTAGCTAATACTGTTAATTCTACGTCATATACTGTAGGAACAACTTTCACAGCAAACTCAACAGTTGTTAATGCTGTTTCTTATTATGCTGGAACTTTACTTGTTGCAAATAGTACTGTATCTAATGCAACACATCTAGGTGGAACAGCCGCTTCAGGATATCAAACAACAGCGGGATTATCTGCTAACGTTGCAACTCTTGCTGCTAACGCTGCTACTTATCTAAACGGTAAGACTGAAGGCAATCTTAATGTCAATAATGCTCTAACAGCAAACGCTACTACTTACGTAAACGGCAAAACGGAATCTAACCTAAACGTTAATAATGCGCTAACAGCAAACGCTGCTAGTTATCTAGGTGGTAATACTGCTTCAGATCTTCGTACATATTCTGAAACAACTGCAGGAAATGCTTATACTTGGGCGATGGCAAACACGTTGTCTCGCAATGGTTCTTATACCGGCAATAATACACTCGGTGGAACAAACACCGTTATTTCTAGTAACTTGGCTATTTCAGGATCTATTCTTTCAAATATTGTTCCCGCGGCAAACGTTACATATAATCTTGGTAGTACCGGATTAAGATATAATCAGATATTCTCATCTAACGTTACCGCAGAATATATCACAGTAGGAAAAGATCTTTCTGTGTCTGGTAACCTATATGTTACGGGCACCGTTGCTTACATCAACACAACATCTTTTTCCACGACTGATTCGCTGCTACAATTTGCATCAAATAACACAGTTACAGATGTTCTTGATATTGGTTTCTTTGGTCAGTATCTGGATACTGCAACTGTAAAATATACGGGTCTATTTAGAGATGCTACTGATGGCACATATGCATTATTTGCTGGCTTAACAGAGGCTCCATCCGCCACAGTAAATACTGCTGCAGCATCATATGGTTATGCAAGCTTGAAAACATATATAACTTCAAGTGCTCTTATAGCAAATTCGACTCAGACAAATATCACCGCAAATTCGACTATATCTGTTGCAATTACTGCAAATACATTGAGCTTTGATAATATAGACGCCGGAACATTTTAACATGATCTAACCTTGCAGTATATACTGCGTTATGAGGATGCCACATGGCTCAAAATCGAATTCAAGTAAAACGTACTTCCACGTCTGGAAGAACGCCTAATACAACTAGCTCAGCAAATGGTCAATATATTGCTGCGGGTGAATTGGCTCTGAATATGACCGACAAGACGTTTTTTACGTCTGACGGCACAAACTTAATTTATGTCGGTTCAAACGTTAATTCGCTTGCCGTAGGCACGACAATAACAGTTAATGGAAGTGTAGGTACTGCTGGTCAAGTTCTAACATCAGGTGCGGGTACTAACGCATACTGGTCAACACCCACAACTGGAACTGTGACTTCTGTTGCGACTGGTAATGGTATGACCGGCGGTCCTATTACTAGTACAGGAACTGTATCAGTTGTCGCTAATAGTGGAATCGTTGCGAACTCTACAGGTGTTTTTGTCAATCCGAATACAGGTATAGTTTCAAACGCTACAGGTGTTTATGTTAATGCTACATATATTGCAACTATCAGCGCAAATAATGCTTCATTTCTAGGCACAGTTGCTGCTGC